>ERZ795048.1641-NODE-1641-length-19609-cov-4.956684_pt1 | contig 19609 bp, 17 predicted proteins | sample MGYA00375132_ERZ795048 | MGnify/ENA primary metagenome ERZ795048 (study PRJEB30177, sample SAMN05720225) | activated sludge metagenome | isolation source: Anaerobic digester | place: Hong Kong | collected 2014-12-17 ... | reverse complement strand
CCTGCAAATACCATAGGTTTTACATCTTCAAAACCTTCAATTGGTTTATCGCAGCATGGGTTGACATGTGTAATCGTATCGCCTACTTTTACTTCTTTGGATGTCTTTATACCTGAGATGATATATCCTACATCTCCGGCTTCCAGTTCGGAGACATTCTTCATCACAGGCTGGAAGATCCCTGTCTCCAGGACATCGTGGACCGCCCCGGTGCTCATCAGCTTGATCTTGTCTCCCTTTCGCACAGACCCGTCGAAGATACGTACGTAGAGGATGACTCCTTTGTAAGAGTCATAATGGGAGTCGAAGATAAGGGCTTTGAGAGGTTTATCTGAATCTCCCGTGGGAGCCGGGATCCGCTCGATGATGGCATCCAGAACAGCTTCTATCCCGATCCCTTCCTTGGCGCTGGCAGGGATGACGGCATCGGGGTCGAAGCCGATCTGGCCCACAAGCTCCTCTGTGGTCTTGTCAACATCGGCTCCGGGAAGGTCGATTTTATTCAAAACCGGGATAAGGACCAGGTCGTGGTCCACAGCCAGGTAGGCATTAGCCAGCGTCTGGGCCTGGATCCCCTGGGAAGCATCCACCACAAGAAGAGCTCCCTCGCAGGCTGTAAGAGCCCGGGATACCTCATAGGAAAAATCCACATGCCCCGGCGTGTCGATAAGATGAAGGCGGTAGCCCTTGTACATGATACGGACAGCCTGTGATTTGATGGTGATCCCCCGCTCTCGTTCGATGTCCATGGAATCGAGATACTGCTCCTTCATGTCCCGTTTGGAGACAGTCTGGGTAAACTCAAGCATCCGGTCTGCCAGTGTCGACTTTCCGTGGTCGATATGGGCGATAATGGAAAAATTCCTTATTTTGTCAATACTCATCTTTCACCTCAAAATCTGTAGCTCAGGGAGAAGATATTAGCCATTAACTCCCCGTCATCTATCTGTGTTGCATATTCCAGTATAAAGATCCCGGCCCGGAGGACCATCCCTCCGGTCCAATGCTCCTCATTAAATCCGCTCACCAGGGAAAAGGCTTCGCTGACAGCCCATTCGGCTCCTCCGTGGAGAGTTGTCCCGCCCTGCGTTGACTCCCAGCGGGCAGTCAGGGTCAGAAAACGCCAGGAAGCTCCCCCGTAGAGGTTGATACGGCTCTCTTTTCCCATGGAGTCGAAAGAGCCCCCGGCCATGAAGGCATTTCCTTTCCAGCCGGCGGCCAGAGCCGGGATGAAGAAGGTCTTCTTCTCAGGGCCGTTTTCCCGGAAAAGGAAACGGACAGAGCCTGTCAGGCGAAAAGGCCCTTTCAGCTTTCTGTATCCCAGGCTGAAGGCCGTATCCCTGGAGCGGTAATCCCTTGTGAGCTCCCCCCATTCATCCCGTCCTTCGATCTCCCCCCAGTTATAGTGGATGAGATCGGCGAAGTACTCCCTCCAGGCGGCCGAGATATAGTGGACCCTTATATCAGCCGGGAGGAAAGAGGTGGAAAAGTAGGCATGGTTCCCGTCCGCCCAGAAGGGGTTCCCCGTATAGGCGCGGCCTTCCGGGTCGAAGGAATTCCCCGCCCCCAGGGCCCGGACCGAGTAGGGAAAAGAGAGAACGGAAATATCACTCTTTTCAGCTCTTAAAGGGTTCCAAAAAGCAAAAAAGAGAATCAAAATCAGAAGCTTTTTCATTTGTGTGAGAATAGTGAAAATTCAGGTCACCGTCAACCCCTTTCTCCGCAGGCGAAAGGGAGGGACGAGCCATAAAAGAAACCTATTCCCAGAGATACCGGGTCAGTTTCAGGATGACGATATAAGGGTCTTCTCCCCGTTTCAAGGCGATATCCGCATCTGAAAACGAGGTCAGGGTCTTTTTCAGCGCCACTTCGGAATGGCGCAGCGCCGTTGCTTTATAATCCTTGAGCTGCATAAGATAGGGATGCATCCCGATCCGGGCGGCCAGGGCCTTTCCCGATTCGTTTCTGAAGGCATGGACCAGAAGCAGTTTTTTCACTTCATTGAAAAGGAGTGTCAGGACGGCCAGAAGGTCTCCTGTGTCCATCTTCCGGATCAGAGGGAGGAGAGACGTAAAAAAGTCTCTCTTTTTCTTTTCCCGGAGCCTGTCGAGACAATCGAAGACCGTCCATTTTGCGAAGGTCCCTGAAAAGTGATCCAGATCCTCCCGGGTAACCTTCTTTTTTTCTCCCAGAAAAAGGATAAGTTTATCGGCCTCCTGGAGGAGGATGACGATGGAGTTCTCGTTGATCTCCAGAAAACGCTGAAGAGCTTCGGGGGTCAGAGATATTCCGCGCGCCCTGAAGCGCTCCCGTACGATATCAGCGATCTGCTTTTCATAGAGGCGCGGCCCCTTGATGACCTGTTCCCCTTTGAGTGCGCTGAAAGGCTTTTTTTTGGCGGCTGTTTCGTTTTCCGTATAGAAAAAAATCGTCTTCCCGGCTGAAGCACTCTGGCGGAGGGGCTCCTCCAGTAAAGTATTCCCCGTATATTTTTCGGACCTTTTGATGAAATAGACCTTATTTTCTGAAAACATATCCCGTGAGGAGAGTTCGTCGCTCAAAACGTCCGGGGGCGTATCGTCTCCCGAGAGAAGTTCAACGGCTTCTTCGCCTTCTCGGGACGAAAGGGCTTCCCTCAGAGCCGCTTCATAGTAGGGAGAAGCGGAAACGATCAGATAGGCCCCGGGCGGGAGCGTCCCCTTTTCCAGACGGCCTAAAAGCTCCTGAAAGGTCATATCAGAACCCTTCCATGATCGTATCTCTCAGGTCTGAAGCCAGGGCTTTGGCTGTTCTCTCCACAAGCACAGAGTCACTTACACTGATATCATACTCGTAAAAGGCTTCAAAATTATAATCATCATCTGATTCCACCACCTTCTCTCCCTGGGAGAATGTGTAGTCCAGGCGGATGGTGATCTTGACTGATGTCGGGTTTCCGGCGCTATCGATGGACCCGGTCTCCTTGCGGTACTCCTTTACCTTCACATCGAGGATGCTGTCGGCGTCCCCTTCGCTTTCCGGGGACAGATTCCCGTCATTGATAAACGAATCATTCAGATAGCGGTAAAGAAGGTCCCCCAACTCGTATTTTATGGTCTTGTTCTCCACAGGGCGTATATGGAGGGTCCTGACTCCTTCCAGCCTTGTATTACGAAATGTATAGGTACAGGCGGCAAGAAAGGCCAGGATAAGGAAAAGAAAGGTCTTGAGAAGTCTCATTCCAGCTCCTTTTTGGTAAAATCGGTATAGCGGTCCTGAAAAGCTTTGCTTTTCTCAGGATAGTCTATCATATAGTGGATCCCCCTAGATTCTTTGCGCCATTGGGCCGAATGCACAGTGATCAGGGCGTTGATGATAATATTGCGCATCTCGATAAGATTCACCGAGAGGGGGTTGGCGTAATAAAACTCACGGATCTCCTCCCGGATGAGATGGATTCGTTTCAGAGCAGCCTCCAGTCGCTTGTCCGATCGCACGATTCCCACAAAATTCCACATGGTCCGCCGGAGTTCATCCCAGTTATGGTTGATGAATACGTTTTCATGTTTGGGGGTGGTGGGAGATTCCCAGGGATCAAGTTCAGGCACAGGGTCCCCCTTCTCCCCGCGGTGTATACTTTCGGCAGCCATCAAGGCCATGGCGCCCCCTTCCAGAAGAGAGTTGCTGGCCAGCCGGTTTGCCCCGTGAAACCCCGTGCAGGCTGTCTCTCCCAGGGCATAGAGGTTCTCAATATCGGTCTGCCCGTCTATATCAGCTTTGATCCCGCCGCAGGTGTAGTGAGCAGCCGGGACCACAGGGATCATCGCTTTGGTGATATCGATGTTGTATTCCAGACATTTACTGTAGATATTGGGGAAACGGCCGGTGATAAACTCTTTGGGTTTCATGGAGATATCCAGATAGAGGTGGTCAGCCCCGGACCGTTTCATCTCGGTATCCATGGCCCTGGCTACAACATCCCGGGGGGCCAGGGATTTCAGGTGATGATACCGGTGCATAAAGGGCTCACCGTTCTCATCCTTGAGAATCCCCCCCTCACCCCGGACAGCCTCTGAGATAAGGAAATTCTTGGCGTAAGGGTGATAGAGCGTCGTGGGATGAAACTGCATGAACTCCATATTCCGGATCACGGCCCCGGCCCTGTAAGCCATGGCGATCCCGTCTCCCGTGGCTGTGTCAGGGTTGGAGGTGTAGAGATAGATCTTGCCGGCGCCGCCTGTAGCCAGAAAAGTCTTGCGTGCCCCCACAGCCAGGACTTCATTATTCTGTTTATTGTAGACATAGGCACCCCAGCAACGTTTTCTCTCTGATTTTACCGACTTCATCTTATATTCCATGATCAGGTCGATGGCAAAATGGTAGGGCATGAAGATGATGTTAGGATGCTGGCGCACTTTTTTCAGAAGTTTGCTCTGGATCTCCCGTCCTGTAATATCTTTATAAAAGAGGATCCGGTTCTCTGAATGGGCCCCTTCCCGGGAAAGCCGGTATTCTGAGCCCGATTTCTCAAAGAGGACACCGTGCCGTGTCAGGGCTTCGATGACAGGCGCTCCGCAGCCGACCATACGCCTCACCACATCCTGATCGCAGAGACCGTCTCCGGCCAAGAGGGTGTCCCGGATATGCTTGTCGGCACTATCCTGCGTTCCGGGAAGGACTGCAGCGATCCCGCCCTGGGCGTAATAGGTATTGTTCCCCTCTTCGGGGCCCTCTTTACACAACAGGATCACCTGTCCCTTTGAAGCGATCTCCAGGGCCAGAAGAGATCCGGCGATACCGTTTCCGATGATAAGATAATCGGTTTTAAAAATCATATTCCACCTTACCGAAAAGTTTAGTCGTCACCTGAAAAAAGTCAACGGCCAATCTCGTCCCCCTCTTTCAATGACAGCTTCATCTCCTCTTTGATGCGTCCGGCCGCTTCCGGGACAGAAAGTGATTCTGTCGCTAAAATAAGGTCTGATAGTGAGAAATAGGAAGTCAGCCGCGCTTCATAGAGCCGGAAAATCTCTTCTGTGTCTTTCCCGCTTAACAGAGGGCGGTCAGAGGCCCGTTTGAGGGCCGTTTCCGGTGTCGTCCAGAGAAAGATGACAAGGGCTCCCGGAGGGATCCTTTCCCTGTTTGCCGGATCCAGCCATAACCCGCCCCCTGAATCGATGACATCCCATGAAAAGAGCTCTTCCCGGCCGACGATCTCTCTTTCCAAAGTCCTAAACCCCTCTTCACCCAGGGCCGAAAAAGCTTCGTTACATCCCGATAAGGTTTTCTTCTCGATCTCTGCATCTGTTGAAAAGAGCGTCATCCCCCCTTTTTCCAGCTGTTCCCCCAGAGCCGTCTTTCCGCTTCCCATGAATCCCGTGAGTATCAGAGGTTTGTCTTTTTTCAGAGAATACAGGCCCTCATTTCCCGGATCACCGGTTAAAGGCTCTGAGCCGGTCATCAGGGCGTAAGAAGCCTTTCCCTGCTCTATGAGCCATTCTTCTCCGCGGAAGGTTTTTAAGCCCTTTTTGAGGCCTCTGAGAGCGGTTTTAGAGCCGGGATAGGCTGCATCTATGATCTTTCCCTTAAATTCCGGGTGAAGCGCCAGGGGGTCGGCCTGTCTCGGGAGGGCGGAGATTAGCAGACGGAAGCTTTCCCAGGAGGAATCCCATCCTACCAGGGGTATTTTGAGCACCTCAGCTGTCTTTTCCCCCCGCGCAGCACTTCTGTTGGCCAGACAGACGTCCATCTCCTCGTTAAGGGCCGCTAGCACTGCTGCTTTTCCCGCTCCGCCGGCTCCGGCGACGAGTATACGGCTTCCTTTGGGGATGCTGCTCTTTCGGATGAGAGCCCGCACAGCTGTATAATCAGTGTTACAGGCTTTCCAGAGCCCCTCCTCCCTCACAAGCAGGTTGGCTGCCCCGACGTTTCGTGCAGCCTCATCGCTTTTGTCAGCCAGTTTCATTGCTGTTTCCTTGAGCGGGCTTGTGACATTAAGCCCTTTTAAGGGAAAATGAGTAAGAATCATAAGCAGTTCTTCTTCTGTGGCTGCCGAAAACCGCCCGTAACGTCCCTTTTCTCCTGAAAAGAGAGAAAAGAGTTCAGGACTTTTGGAATGAAGGACAGGAAAACCCGCCACACCGTAGAACCCGTTCATCATCATAAAATCTCCATACCTCAGTGTAGCACAGATCGGAAGTTTTTCATCAGGGGATATAAAAAAAAAGGGGCCGCCTAAGCGGCCCCTTAAGGGACTTATTTAAGGATCGTCTTGAGCTTTTTAATGGCCATGATAGCTTTTCGACCCGGCACTTTTTCATCGATTCCAAAGGTTCCTGTGATATTGGTCTCCAGGATACCGCGGCTGGTGCAGATCATGACAGCGTTGAAAGCGAAGTGGCTCCCGGGAACATCGGAAAAAGGTGACGGTGTCCCGATGAACTGAGTGGCCATCTTGGGGTCATTGGCGATCTTCATGATGATGCGGGAGATGAAGACAGCGTAGTCTGCCTTGGTGATGGCTCTTTCCGGATGGTACATCCCGTCGGGATAAAGGTCGATGATGCCCCCTTCCACGACTTTGGAGATAAAGGAGTAAGCCCAGTGATCGGTGCTTACATCGGGAAGAGAAAACTCTTCTTCGGGGACATTCCCTGCTCCATACTCCTGGAAACCCTGCTTTTCCTCCTCTTTGAAGAGGTCTTCCACGTCGATCTCATCCACGAAGAGAGCAGCAGCATCCGCCCTTGTGATGGCGGGGCTCATGGCGATTCGCCGGGCGGCTTTTCCCATTCCGGCCACTGCCATCTGCATCTCGTTCAGTTCGTTGAGATACTTCATGGTCTGGGGGTCATTGGCTTTGATGTTCAGGGCGTTGGTATACCAGTTGCGGGCTTCTTCATATTCTCCCAGGCGATACTGGGCATAGCCCACCATACGGGTGGTGACTTCTGAATTCTCATTGAGTTTGTAGGCCTTCATAAAGGCTTTCAAAGCGTCTTTGGGCTCGTTCATGGCCAGGGAGACTTTTCCCATGACAATGTAGCCGGGCCAGTACTTGGAGTCTTTGGAGACGCACTCTTCAGCCATTTTAAGGGCGGGTTTGTACTTTTCTTCCCCGAGGTAGGCGTAAGCCATCCCCTCATAGGCCGGGGCATATTTGGGATCCAGGCTCTTGGCCAGGTTGAACTCGTTGAAGGCTTTTTCCCATTCACCGGCATCGATATACTTCATCCCCTCTTTATAATGGGATTCAGGTGTATCCATGATGCTTTCCTGTTTCCTTTCGGGGCCGCATCCGGCCACAAGGATCACAGCAAGCAGAATAATGACAGCATAAAAACGTTTCATGTCGATCCCCCGTTCTTCCTATTGCAGCAAAAGAATGACTTTGCAGCGTTTGATCTGATCCAGCAGATTGGCATCATTGGTGATCTTGGCGGCATCAGCACCGGAGATGTAAAGATCCATGCTGTTGTCGGCCACACCGGTGGCTTTAACCACCAGGGGATTCCCTTTGACACGCTCATCGGCTTTGGCCATATCCAGATTTTTGGCATAACCCACGACACCCATCTTCACAGCATAATCGGGATCCACATAAGAAGCGTCGTAAATCGTGGTGTTATCCTCTGTGTAGACACGGGGAGACATACAGGGAAGCAGCGTATAGTCACGGGCATCGATGATTATCCCCGTATAGGCTGCATCGGCAGATGATGTCACGCCTTCCCCGACCTTGGGGACATCTTTAGGCGTATCATAAAGGGGAAGCATGAGTTTCGCCAGGTCGCCGGTTATGGCGATGCTCAGGACGACTTCTATAGTCTCGTCTGACATGTATTTGATCTTCTCTTCTTTGTATCCTCTCAGGATACCTTCCACTTTGGATTTGATGACATCATCCTTGAGCATAAAGTTTTCCACCGTGGTCTCGGATGTCACGTGGACACCCTGCATGACTTCCAGCAGATTCCTCTGTGCATCCTGCAAAGCGGCTCTTTTCGCAGCAGGCCTCTGGGCTGCTGCAGGGAGATTGGGGTTGGGGGCTCCGATGCCCACTGCTCTGATGACAAGCTCCGTCCAATCTATTTCGCCCTTGTCCAACTGCTGAATCATGTTGTCTTCCTGGGCTGAAAGCAACGTAATGCCGCACAGGAGTACGAGCATTATGATCAATCCTTTTTTCATATCGACCTCCTTGGTTCCACCAATTTTTACAAGTATAGCAACACTCCTTTTTTTATCAAGGGGACATTACCCAAAATTTATCACCTGTAACAGGGCAAAAATAAGGGCTCCGGACATCACGCCGGCAGCAATGTCATCCATCATGATCCCCACCCCGTTTTTCATCTTATCGAAGAAAGATACCGGAAATGGTTTCCAGATATCAAAGATCCGGAAGAAGATGAAGGAAGCCCCGACAAGCCACAGATTCTGTCCCGCCAGAAAGAGCGGAATAAACTGAGCCACAAACTCGTCCATGATGATGGGAGAAGCGTCATCACTTCCGTAAAGATCTTTTGAGCGGTTGGAAAGGATCAGCCCGAGGATAAAAAGAGCCGGAAGCAGCCATGTCAGGACATTAATATGAGTGACTCCCCAGAAAAACCAGAGGATCACCGCAGCCAGGCTTCCCCATGTACCGGGAGCCAGCCTGATGTGCCCCAGATAGAAGAGAGAGAGGAAAAAGCGGCTGACCTGGTCGAAAAACTCTCTTCCCGTGACAATCCTGCGGTTTTTGATATAGAAATCGATTCCCGAGTAGACGGTAAGGATCAGAGCAGCATAGAGGAGAAGAATATCCAGATTTCTTAAGCTGTCACGCGTCAGAATATTCAGCATGGCCGCGATAATGGCAGAGAGCTGGACCACGGTTTTGATCTTGCCGCTCCAGACCGCGGCGATGACCACTTTTTTGCGTAAAGCCGCATCCCGGTGAAGGGTCACATAGATCTCCCGGACCAGAAGCACCAGGACAGCCCAAAGGGGGAAGCGCCCCAGCCAGACAAGCAGGAAAAGAGCCGAATAGACCAGGAGTTTGTCGGCGAAGGGATCCCAGATCTTGCCGAAATCACTCACCCATTGATATTTCCGGGCCAGGTAGCCGTCAAAAAAGTCGGTGAGGGACATAAAGACAAAAAGCCCCAGGCCGATGTACCCGTAAGTCCTGTTGGTGTTCACCTGGGCAAAAAACCAGACAAACGCCGGGACCAGGATGATCCGTAAAAGAGTCAGTACATTGGGAAGCCGTTTCATAATGTTATCTCTCCTTCCAGGTCATATTCATAACTTCCGGTGATCCGCACCGGAACAAGTTCTCCTTCAAGGGCTCTATTATTATTGAAAAAGACGACCCCGTCAACATCCGGGGCATCCCTCCAGATCCGTCCCTCTTCTCCGGTATAATCCACCAGGCAGTCAAACTCCTGTCCTACAAGCTCTGCCATCTTACTGGCGCTGATCTCCCGCTGCAGGGTCATGATCTCCTCCACACGCTCTTCTTTGACATCCCCCTTCACCGGGTCTCCCAGGGAAGCTCCCGAGCTCAACTCCTGCCTTGAATAGGCAAAAACACCCATCTTGTCAAAATACCCCCTGCCCGCGAAGTCACGCAGGTCTTTGAACTGTTCCTCTCCTTCGGCGGGAAACCCGACGATAAAAGTAGTCCGCAGAACGGAGTCACTGAAGATCTTTTTGATCATGTCAAGTTTGGAGAGGGCCTCTTTCTGTGTGTAGCCGCGTTTCATGGCGCGAAGCACCTCATCATTGGCATGCTGGAGGGGAATATCGAAATAGGGAAGGATTCCGTTGTCTGCAACGGCTTTAAGAAATTCTTCGTCGATCCCCCGGATATCCAGATAGAGGAGCCTTTTCCAGGGAAAATCATAGCGGCCCAGTAGTGACAGGAGTTCTTTCAGAGAGGATCCGTTGTCTTTTCCGTAAAAAGAGGTGCTCTGGGAGACAAGGATCATCTCCTTGATCCGCTTGTCCCGGGACAACCTGTCCAGTTCTTCTTTTATATCGGAAAGTGTACGGCTCTTCAGAGGCCCGCGGATCCTGGGTATGGTACAGTAGCTGCAGGGAAGGTCGCAGCCGTCGGAGATCTTGAGATAACGGAAGTGGGCCTTGTCCAGGGGAATCCGATGTGTAAAGGGGCCTATAAAGCCCTTTATCCCCTTCTCTTCCGAAACACTCTTCTGCTTTGCCAGTTTTTCAATTTCTCCATACCCGGCAGGCGTGATCCACTCCTCCACTTCGGGGATCTCACGGGCAAGCTCCTCTTTGTGGAGTTCGGGAAGACATCCGATGACAGCGATACGCATCTTGAGGCCCCGCTCTTTTTTCAGCTGGGCATACTCCAGGATGGTCTCGATGCTCTCTTCTTTGGCAGCGTCGATAAAAGCGCATGTATTGATAAGAAGCAGATCGGCCTCATCCCATTGCGGTGTCAGACGAGCCCCGGCTTTTTCCAGGCGTCCTGCGATCTCTTCTGAATCGACGAGGTTTTTGTCACATCCCAGCGTTACAATATGGTATTTCATCTCTATTGGGCCAGAAAGGTTGTGTAGGAATTGAGGTCAAAAAAAGCTTTTCTGTAGTTCACAGCCTCAAAACTGGAAAAGGAGTAGTAGACGATGCTTCCGCTGTAAAAATTGATACTGATCTTCTGCGGTTTCACGCGCCCGTCAAAGGTCAGGGAGATCTTTTCGATATCACCTGTCTCTTCTCCTTTGGATGTGAGGACATAAGCTTCCTCCCCCTTCTTTTCCACGGTGAAGAGGGTCCGGGCCTCTTTTAAAATGGCAAAGGGCGAGATAAAGATAAAATCATCCAGCCCCCCTTCGATGAGCTCGTCATCTTCAGGGATATAGTCCACATAACCCGTCTCATTGGTGATGATCACCTCTTTGAGGGGGGAGGTATACTCCACACGGAACTCTTTGTCGGGCCTGAACCAGAGTACCCCCTTCATCTCCCCCTGGAGTTCGCCCAGGTAGGAGTAGGTCCTCTGTGTAAAAGCAGCTCGCATGGTGGGGTTCTCCTGGAGAGAAGTTATAAAACGGTCCAGAGTATCGCCTGAGGCATCCGAAACGAAGGCTCCCAAAAGAAACACTCCCGTAAAAATCGTAAAGAGAATCTTTTTCATATATAATCCTTCAGCGTTTCCACATCGACGAGGATCTGACGCCCTTTGGAGCCCCCTTCGGTGTCGATGATCCCCTCATCGGCCAGGGTCTCGATGATCCGGGCCGCTCGGTTGTATCCGATACTGAACTTCCTCTGGATGTAAGAGGTGGAAATAGAATTCTGGTCATCCAGCAGGTTGTTGTAGATGAGCCGGATCACTTCGGGGAAAAGCTCGTCCTTGTCATCCATCTCCAGAGTGATCTCCTTATCCTTTTCAAACATCTCCTTATACTCGTCATCCTTTGCTTTAAAGCGCCGGAGATACTGCACTGTCCGGGTGATCTCCTCAACTGTGACCAGAGAGGCCTGTCCGCGGACGATCTCGCCGTTCACTTTGTGATAGAGGAAGTCCCCTTTTCCCAACAATGCTTCTGCTCCCTGAGTTCCCAGAATAATATTAGAATTTACCTTTGAAGCAGCCTTAAAGGCGATCACCGCCGGGAAGTTGGCCTTGATGGTGCCGGTGATGATATCCGCCGACGGCCGCTGGGTGGCCAGGATCAGGTTGATCCCGATGGCCCGGGCCTTCTGCCCAAGACGAACAATGGACTGCTCCACATCCTGCCCTGAAGAAGCTAAAAGATCAGCAAGTTCATCAATAACAATTAGGATAAAGGGGAGTTTTTCATCGGGATGAGCTGAATTGTAAGCATGGATATCCCTGCAATTCTTATGAGCCAGGAATTTAAAGCGCCGTTCCATCTCGTAGATAGCCCATTTGAGGACATTCGCTGCTTCGTGCGTCTCCACGATAACATCGCTCAACAGGTGGGGTATCCCGTTATAATAGGGAAACTCCAGCCGTTTGGGATCGATGAGAAGGACACGGACTTCTTCATAAGTGGCTTTATAAAGAATACTTGTGATAATGCTGTGAATGCCGATGCTTTTGCCCGACATGGTGGCCCCGGCGATGAGAAGATGAGGGAGCTCGTCGATGTGCAGGATCACAGGCTTGCCGTTGGTGCCTTTGCCGAAGGCCGCAGTAATCGGCGACGGAGAGTTCTGAAATTCGTCCATCTCGATGATCTCTCGCAACGAGACGAACTGGCGTTTCTGGTTGGGAATCTCGAATCCTATTGTCCCCCGCCCGGGCAGAGGCGCGATGATACGGATGTTGGTCTTGCTCAGGGTAAGGGCCAGTTCGCGGTCCAGAGAGACGATCTTGTTGACCTTGATCCCCTTCTCCACTTCCACTTCGTAGAGAGAGACCATGGGCCCCGTCTCCACGTTCACCACTCGTCCCTGTATCCCGTATTCGTTTAAAGCGTCTTCCAGAAGGTCGGCGATCTCCTGAACATTCTCCTCTTCCTGTTTCTGGACCAGATAGGAAAGAAGGTCTGTAGGCGGTATCGGGCCGGCATCGGGAATATCAGAGACATCCTGCTCAAATCCCGAATGGACGGGTTCATCCCGTCTGGCCTCCCCGGGGACGATTTCCTTTTCGTTGGGAGTTTCTGATTCGTCTACCCCCTTGAAATAACGCACATGATAGACAAACTCTTCTCCGGGTGTTTTGGGCTCTTTCTTCTCTTTTTCCTTTTTATCCTTCGGGGGACGTAATGTCCGCTCTTTCACCGGACGCTCCGGCTTAAGCTTTTCTCTTTTTTCAGGCTTCTTTCTCTCATGTCTGAAAAGACTTAATAGAAGCAAAAGCCCCTTTTTAAACAGGGATACAGGGATAAAAGCAGGCAGCACAAACATGATAAGAATAGCCAGGATAATATATGTCCCCACTTTCCCGGTAAACTTGAGCATAAAAGCGCCGGCGGCTTCGGGAAAGACCCCTCCCCACTCCAATGGAGAGAAGAGGCGGACGCTGTTGATCTGAAGAAGGATTACCAGGGCGGCGGCTGCGACCACAAAGAGGGCTCCTTTTCGCCCTGCGAGTATCTTCTGATCCAGAAAGGCATTGATACCGCCGATAAAGAAGAGAAAGGGGATGATCAGTGCCAGATCACCCAGAAAAAGAAGAAGATAATGGGAAAGGTAAGCCCCCATAAGGCCGATAAAGTTCTGGATCTTCTCGCCGGATGAGCCCTGAGGCGGGTCCTGGGGAGAGTAGGTCACAAGGGCCAGAAAAATAAGCACGGCGAACCCGATAAAGAGAATGCTTTTGATATCACCCGTCGAGTTTTGCGCTTGTTTCCGGGATTTCTTCCTTCTTGTCATAGCTTATAGAGTATAGGTGAGGAGGACCAAAAAGGCAAGGATAAAGAGGTAGAGGGAGAAGGCCCGGAGGCGCCCCTTCTGTGTGACGGCGACCAGGAGTTTTATGGAGAAATAGCCCACGATCCCCGCAACCATCGCTCCGAAAAGAAGCACAGGCAGGACAAAGTTCTCGCTTCGCTCCCATCCGTCCTTAAAAGAGAAGAGAGCTCCTCCCGCTATGGCAGGAATGGAGATGAAAAAGATATACTGAAGGGCCTCTTTACGCTTCAACCCCAAAAGAAGAGCCGCCGCCAAAGTGATCCCCGAACGCGAGATCCCGGGGAAGATCGCCACAGCCTGGGCCAGGCCTATAAAAAGGGCTGCTGTCACAGTCAGAGGGCGCTTATCCTCTGTTCTCTTGTCTGTGAGGAAAAGGATCACGGCCGTGATAAGCCACATAAAAGCGACAAAATGGAGGGAGGAGAACGCCTCTTCAGCTTGAGAGGCGAAAAGAATTCCGACTGCCCCCGTGACTATGGTCGAGAGAGCCAGGCAGAGAAAATAGTGCCAGCTCTCTTTTGCACCCCTGAAAAGTCCCTGAAGAAAAGCGACGATCTGTTTCCAATAGTAGACGATGACTGCTCCCAAAGTCCCCAGATGGAGCATGGCTCCTGTCATCAGAGTCATCCCCCCGTGGCCGAAGAGCTTGTCCACCAGGACGAGGTGTCCTGAAGAGCTCACGGGAAGAAATTCCGTGAGCCCCTGGATTATTGCTTCAGGAAGGATCTTAAGAAATTCACTCACGTCCCCACTCCGGAAAATGAGAGATGACGATGGGCTCTTTGGAGCGTTTCTTTTTAAGAAAGCGCTTCATCCGGCGGTTGACCGCTTCTTTGACATACTCGCGGTTTTTACGCTCTTTTTCATCCATGGAGTAGAGGATATCCTGAAGGCGCTGCCCGATCTCGGTAACATGGTCCTCATTGAGCAGAAGCCCGGCACTAGCCACTTCGGGGCCCATGATGATGTCCCCGGTCTCAACCATATAATCGTATATGAGGAAGAGGACCCCTTCCTGGCCGATGATCTTACGCTGAGTGATAAGCTCTTCGTCTGCTGTGATCTCGTCGTAATTCTCAATAAAACGTTTTCCGCTGGGGACTCTGTGGTTTCCTGCGTAGGCCTTCTTCCCGGCCAGATAGACAGGGGTCCCGATCTCGGCAAGGATGATCTGGTCCTCTTTATAGCCCATCTCGGTAAAGACATGCTTCAGCATGGCCATATTCTTATACTCGCCGTGGAACGGGATAATGGCTTTGGGGTTGACCATGGCTGCGATCATCTTTATATCTTCCCGGGCTGCATGTCCGGAGACATGGATCTCGGAGACGTTTTCGTAATAGACTCGTGCCCCGCTCCTGAAGAGCTGGTTCACCATCTTGTTGATATGGATCTCGTTTCCGGGAATCATCTTGGCTGAGATCATAACCGTATCGCCGGTTTTCAATTTTAATTTTGGATGCATATTGAGAGAGAGCCTCTGCAGAACAGACATGGGTTCCCCCTGGCTTCCTGTCACCAGGATCAGCAGCTGGTCATCCGGTGTCTTTTCGGCATCTTTGATATTCAGGATCTCCCCTTTCTTGATCTTGATATAACCCAGGCGTCCGGCGATCTCGATGATGTTTTTCAGGCTGCGCCCTTCTACGACCACTTTCCGGTTATATTTTTTGGCAATATCCAGGATCTGGATCAGACGGCTGATATTGGATGCGAAGGTCGCCATAAAGATGCGCCCTTTCACATTCTGGACGATCTTTTCCATCTCGAACCCTACCGCTGTCTCCGATCCCGTCATGCCGGGAGTCTCGATATTGGTGGAATCCACGATCATGAGGTCCACGCCCTTCTCGCCGATCTTTGAGATCTGCTTGAGGTCGATGAGGTCTTCGCTCACCGGGGTGTAATCTATCTTGAAATCACCGGAAAAATAGATCTTTTTGCCCCCGGACTGAATAAAGAGCGCCGATGAATCAGGGATACTGTGGTTCACGTGGATAAACTGCACAGAAAAATCCCCTGCCTTCACAGGGTCTTTCCCGTCCACGAGAACAAACTTGTTATACTGAATACCATGCTCGTCGAATTTCTTTTTGATCAGCTCACGGGCCAGTTTCTTGGTATAGATGGTCGGGTACCCCAGCTCCTCGATGATATAGGGCAGGGCTCCGATATGGTCTTCATGGCCGTGGGTGATGAAGATCCCTTTGAGTTTCTCTTTTCTCTCTGTCACATAGGTGATATCGGGGATGATGTATTCTACCCCGGGGAAATAGGACGAGGGAAACGAGATCCCTGCATCAATGATGATCATGGATTTTTCGTTCTCCATGACAGTCATGTTCTTTCCGATTTCTCCATACCCCCCTAACGGGGTAATCGTTAATTTGCTTTTCATGTTACTCCTTTAAGAATGTTTGTTTTGCTTGAAGATCTATTAAAAAATACATTGTTGATAATATAGTTGATAATTGTCCTCAAAAACCGCTAAATTTATATTCATCTTTCACCGGAGTTACTATACTCCCCCTTGAAGGTTTGTTCAAGGTTAAAGTGAAAAGACATCGATTTGTAAAAAAACCTTACATATGCCTTTTTTTCTCCCGTCTGTCACTTGTGAATCGTGATAGCGCATTCGGCACTTTTCAGGGCTTCGTTGTCCCGGGCATAATCCAGGGGTGTGTAGCCGTAGACATCCTCAGCATGGGGGTCAGCCCCCAGTTCAACAAGTTTCAGGAAAACAGTAAGAGTCTTGCTCTCATCAGCTGCAGCATGGAGAGGTGTCCAGTTGTAGACATCAAGAGCATGGATATCAGCGCCCCCCTTCACCAAAGCCATGATGATCTCCGGGTGTTTATTGGAGGCCGCGGCAGTATGAAGCGGTGTCCAGCTGTATTCGTTCTCCTCATTAACCCGGGCCCCGTTTTTCAGAAGAAGAGCAATGACCTCCGGATTGACCTGGCTTTCCGCTGCCAGATGAAGCGGCGTCTCCCCGTATTGGGTCCGGGCGTGAATATCGGATCCCGCGAGGAGAAGGACGTTCACAACCTCGACACTGGAATTGAACCCGCACGCTTCATGGAGAGGCGTCCAGCCGAATTTACTCACGGCTTTCACATCGGCTCCCGCCCTGATAAGCGCCGAGACGACAGCAGCATTTCTGTTATTGGCGGAAGCTACATGGAGAGGTGTCCTCCCGTCTTCTAAACGGGCATGGACGCTTTCTCCCCGCCCGATGGCCGCCCTCACCTGTTCCGGTGTCCCTTCGTTAGCGGCCTCGAAGATATTTTGCGAAAAGGCTGAAAAAACGAAAACACATAGAAAGACAATAATAAGAAATCCCTTTTTCATGACGCCTCCGTTTCTGAATGGATCAGTGTATTGGGTAGTATAGCATAAGCCGGGTGCCATATCCAAGCAATCAATGAATAATGGGGCCTGACCCCCCTGCATCCATGACACATTCAGTCAGATAATCCAGGTTTCTCTTCTTCCCCGCTTCAGCGATCTTTGATAAAAGATCCGGATTCAGAGCTGCAATATCCTCTTCTTCGATCCGGAGTCCATTGATGATATAATCATAGAGAGCGGACCTGCTGTTAAAATTATTCTCATAATATAAGAGATCTGCCATAGCCTTCTCCCGTGTCGCTGAATCAAAAATATAGCCGTAGGGATCACGTAATTGTGTTACGCCCACTCTGTAATACTCCGGCTTGAGCAACCTGTACGAAAACCGCCCTTCTGAAGTATCGAACACCTTATTGGCCCTGTCTGTTACACTTGTGACTTCATAAACACTTTCCGGTATCATCCCGTAAAGCTGTAATGCATATTGAAGTGAAACATAGGACCGGCGATAAAGCTTTTGCGCCAGATATTCCAGAGAATAATTTGTCCCGCTGATCTCGGGGTTTTTCAGGTAAACCCCCTGCTTAAGCCTTATCAGATACTTGTTCTGGACAAGCCGGCTGATCTTGTTGCGGATATATTTGTACTCCGGCAATAGATTCTGTATATCATTGAAATCAAATACAGACTGCGACGTTAATAATATTTCTTCCACATTCACCTCCAATTTGTTGATATTTTATCCACATATTGTATTTCTGTCAAGTTCATGATTGAAAAAGCGGCATTTAAATTTTCATATGACGTTTTGTTTTTAATCCAAGCAATAATATTATCGATGTTATTTTGACTTTAGAAATAAATTATTTCTTTTCGGATCGTCTTGATAGAGTTTATGTTTTCTACAAGAGAAAAAAGCGTTGCTATTTATAATTGATTATTTGATCCCTTTTGGACTTCTCACCTTTATTTAGACCGCGTTCTTTCTGCTCCGGCTTATTTGAGCACCTCTATCGCCGCGTCATTCCCCTCTTTCACGGCGATATCGTAGGGTGTGTTCCCCCACTTGTCCTGTCCGTTCATATCGGACCCGGCCCGGATCAGGGCGCTGATGACAGACGCATTTTTATTGAAACAAGCCGCCCTGTGGATGGGTGTGGAGCCGTCAAGGTCACAGGCGAGAAGATCCCCTCCGGCTTCGACAAGGGCTGTAATCACCTCAGGATCGTTTGAGCTCTCAGCAGCCCAATGCAGAACGGTAAGGCCCTGCGTGTCCCGGGCGTTAGGATCTGCTCCGAGACTGAGGAACAGCTTCATCACAGCGATGTTCTCATTGAACTGAACTGCATTATGGAGCGGTGTCATCCCGTCTCCTCCCGGCACGTCAAGGGGGGCTCCCGCTTTGATGAGAAGAGCAGAGACTTCAAGATTTTCATTCAAAGCAGCCCAATGGAGAGGCATATCCCCCATCCGGTCCACAGCTGCGACATTGCTGCCTGCTTTGATGAGGGCCGCAGTCACGTCCTCATTGTTATTGCATCCCGCAGCCAGGTGAAGCGGGGTCCATCCGATGGGCGGGGTAAAATCAACACGCGCACCGTTTTTCACCAGGGCTTTGACGATTTCGGGATTCTCATTATATTGAGCCGCCAAATGAAGCGGCGTAAAGAGGTTTTCGTTCTCCTGATTGACATTGAATCCGGACTTCACGAGGACTGTGATCATGTCCGGATCGTTCTGATACCGGGCCGCATGATGCAGAAGAGAACCGTCGATGTGAAACTCCGTCCCGCTCACCTCTTTCAAGTCTTTATATTCCGGATACTGCTTCAGGATGGCCTTCATAAGAGCCGGATCCCCTTCCCGGGCCACATCGATGACGTATTTTTGAGGGTTGTCCTGCGGAAGCTTAACTTCCGGGCTCTTGCATCCCCCGAGTGAGACAAGCAAAACAGTAATAAAAAGAACCTTTTTCATACTTCTCCTCTGTTTTTTTGATATGTCCCTGGATAATAGCAAATCATAGGCAGAATTCAATAACCGTTTTCACTGTCATTTTGGGATGACATTACCAATTTGCCTTGACTTTTATGGAATCGGCTCTGGATTTGTCATTTTCTCAATCGCTGATTTATTATACTTGTTGACAAATAAACGAGTTTTTGTAGTTTAGACAAAAAAATTAAAGAAATGAATCAGCAACTGACTGAATCAATTCTTCTGACAACTTCGATATTTTTCTCCATGATCTCTTCGAATCTCAGATGGTGAGCATAAATGTTCTTTCTAATGAAATTTAGCCATCTTTTACGTTGCACAGAGTCATCATGAAGCTGCTCCATCAGTCGAGTTATTTTTTTATAATCAAGTTCAGTTTGGCGATAATGAAAAGTTTGTTTGCAAGCCTCATGGATTTTTAAAAAATCCAATGAATTTGTGTAAAATGTATAAATCATAAACAAATCATAAAAATCCTTGCTTCTGCTGTCAGCTAGCGCTTTACTATAGATTGTTTCGAGTTTTTCAGCAATAATTGACTCAATGTTATAGCTTCTGATTCTAATGGATTCTCCAGTGAATATAGAAATATATTCATATTCAATATCGTCCAGGGTGAAAGATAACTTTTTTTTCATTAGAGATTTTTTTAATCAAGGCTGTCAGTTTATCTTTGTTCACAGCTGCAGCTCCATAATACTTCTGACCTTATCAGAGATCTTCATTTTTTCAGCATAATCAAAGAGTTTATTGATATTCTTTGCATAATAGCTTGCATACCTCTGGATGGCTTTTGAAAAGATTTCAATATCAGTATTTTCCCTGTCACTGATGAGATCACAAATGGTTCTTTCCCTATCATAAACCGGGACATCAT
>ERZ795048.1639-NODE-1639-length-19634-cov-6.675826_pt1 | contig 19634 bp, 23 predicted proteins | sample MGYA00375132_ERZ795048 | MGnify/ENA primary metagenome ERZ795048 (study PRJEB30177, sample SAMN05720225) | activated sludge metagenome | isolation source: Anaerobic digester | place: Hong Kong | collected 2014-12-17 ... | reverse complement strand
CAACTTTGAAAACATTTTGACGATCATGGAACGAAATATTTTCTTTATAAACTGCGTCATTGATTTAGGAAGTAAATATTTAAGAACAAAATATAGAATATAAGAGACGATCGCCAATGACAGGAAATATCGGATAGACTTAGGCTGAAAAAGAGCTGCAACTAATGATAATAAAAAAAATCCTATAGCCGCGCTGATGATTAGTTTTATCACGACAAGGATTACAGATCTGGAACCAGCTGTATCCGACAAATCCGCAGAACCGCACGTACCGCAATACTGGGCATTAAACGGATTTTCATGGCCGCGTGGACACAATTTGATATACCAGGTCCTTCCGCAAAAGTGGCAGATTTGAGGGTTGCCTTCATTGAATCGTCTGCAATATGGACAGTAACGCATTTCAGTTCTCCAGCAGGGTAAAGAAACCTTGACAGCCTGCATGTTGCCAGACTCGTCCCAGAACATAGTCTTGGCAAATGTCATCTCTTACGGCAAAATAGAAAATTTTGTTGTTCAGCTCTTCTATCGTTGATTTAAGGTTCAAAAGCCGTGCCTCAGTCTTGGTAATGATGAGTACCCGGAAATATTTAAAGCCAAAGTCCTGTTCTGAACGGCCTGATCTGGCATAGGCAAGATAGGCTTTGGCCTTGGACTTTAACCGGCCATTGGTCATAGTTGAGCAATCGGCCTCCACAAAAAAGCTGTAAAGTCTGTTCTGATAGGTGAGACACAGGCATCCATCCGGTCTCAGAGCCGTCAATCTTCCTTGGTTATGCTGAAACTCAATGAAACAATCCCTTTCCTTGATCCATTGCTCCAAGGTCATCTGCGCATTATTTTTGATAGCCAGGGTGAATGCTATCCTTACATCGTTAAGAAAAAGTTGATGGTTTAAAAAGAGCACCTTTCTGTCCTGAAGATGCTTTCGTTCTCTTTCCAAGAGTAAAGGATCAATGCTTAGGTTATCAGATACGACAGGGACTCCTTGGGGACCCAGATAATACAGAGTTTTGGGGGTACCGGTAATGGTCGGTAGAAAAAGTCTGGATAGGTAGCCGTGGTCATAAAGCTTTTTTAAGCGGATGTTGATACGGGTAATACAAGGAAAATCTAGTAGCTTCTGAATCTGCTCGCGGGAAAGGAGCCGGAATTCGGCAACAAAAGTCATAATGACTTCGTCCCTGGGCTGGAGAAACAAGGGCTTCTTTTTTCTCAAAAATAATATTTTTCTTTCTTTGTTCATCATCTCACCAATCATTCCACCCCTCTGCTAAATCATTAATCTGCACAACCCTCGGCCTTCTCGTCTGAAGTGACCTAGTCGATGAATCAGTAATGGTTGGAAACATATTCTGTCTTCTTGCAATCTCCTCCTCCACCTCTCTTATAGGACGGGTATAGTCAGCAAAAGAAGTGTCCTTGATAATCTGAATTATTTGCTGGTTTATCTTCATTTCAGGAACATGAATCGTGCGAAGCAGTCTGGGCTTTTGCCCCCTTAGTTTGAGATATGCCTGGCAAACTCTAAAATCGATGAGATTTTTTTCAATCAGGGGTCTGGCCTTCAGATCCATCTCTTGAGACATTTGCAAAGCGTCGTGATGGCTTAAACGAAAAATGATCTGTGTACCCACATTACCCAAAATAGATGTCTTGAGTTTAAGATTTATCTGATCCAGATTCTGGTGCGCGATAGTCAGCCCCAATCCATATTTCCTGGATTCAGAAAGTATAGTTTCAAAATCATCGCCGATGTAGCATTGAAATTCATCGATGAATCCGTAGAAAGGCAAGCGCTCGTTTTCAGGAAGTTCGGCTCTGGTCATGGTGGCCAACTTTAGTTTGGCAATCAAGAGAGCGCCCAGCAGAAGAGCATTCTCTCGCAATTGCCCCTTGCTCAGGTTAATGATCAGCCATTTACCCTTATCCATAATTTCCCGAAAATCGATGGTGCTCCTTGCTTGCCCGAGCATCAATCGCACACCGGGATCACCGATAAAAACCGCCATCCGGTTTAAAACCGGTTCACGATAAACTGCCTGCATCTTGTCGGAAAGCGCATGATAGCGGTTCACCCAGTAATCTCTGGCCACCTCGTTTTTCAACCCTTCGATCATCTTTTCTCTAAAGTAGGAATCGGTTAAAAGACGCGATGCTTCCAGCAGCGTCAGACCGTTTTCTGATAAAGTGATGAAAGTATTGCGCAGCAGCTCCTCCATCCTGGGCCCCCAGTAGGCGTCCTGCCAAAATTTTTTGAATATGCCTAGCAATTCTGCGGCTTGGGAAAAAGAAGAGTAGCGCCTGGTTTCCAGCGGATTAAATCCCACGACGCTTTGCTGATTGAACGGTTCGATCAGGATTAATTTGTTGCTCAGATCTTCCAGAAACGAAAAGGAATTCTGGATGGTGGCGAGGTATGCAAGATATTGTATGATACTGTTGCAGAGATCGCCGTGAGCATCGAGCAGGCAAAAACCCCGGCCAGCCAGAATGTCCTGGCGTATAAGATTTTCAATCAGCTTAGTTTTACCGGAACCCGTAGCGCCTAAAATATAAAGATGTTTGAGCCGATCCCGGTTTGGAAGAAAAACCTTTTCCCATTTTCTGGAATCATAGGGATGACCGGCCATCCCCAAAAGCAATCCCTCAGAAGGATGATCTTCGTTTTTGTTTTTTTCAAAGGCGATTCCTGATTCTAATACCTTAATGAGCGCACGCTCAATCGCTTGTAAGATCATTTTATTCCTCCATTTATAATGGCAGAATAAAGTTTCCCAGCCTCTTTGGGGCTCATGCCTTCGCCCAGATTATGATCGTTCACCCGAATCTCAAAATGAAGATGTGAATCATTATTGGTTCCGGCTTTGCTGGTTCCTGAGTTACCAACTCGACCGATGATATGTCCCTGCTTAACGAAAGTTCCCGGTTTTAGATTTTTTTCCACGTCCGAAAGATGGGAGTAAACAGTCACTATCCATCGACCATCGGAAATACCATGATCGAGAAGAACTCGTCGGCCATGTAGTGCATCGGTAACTTCAGAGGGTGTCGAGAAAAGATTCTTGGTGATTGCCAGGAGCCTATCTCTGAGCACTTTAGGAAGGTCATGATAATCGGCTCCCACGCTCAGAATATATCCGTCTTTGGATGCCAAGACGGGTGTTCCGTAAGCGCAGTAGATATCGACACCTTCGTGCCGACCATTCCGGTAACTTCTGGCTGCTCCAGGCAGAAGATCAGCATTTTGCGGAATCTGAGCTCCATCTATGGGAATCCTAAATCCCTTGGCCCAACCCGGCAAGGGCAAGTCATAGAAAATAAAACCTGGAGCTGCATTATTTCCCAGTGGTTGTTGCCGATCCAACGCATGGTCAATCTCATGGCTTTCGGCAGAAGGCTTTGTCAGAAAAGGAACATCAATTTTGTGAGCGCTCAGGGAAAGCAAAACACAAAAGCTCAAAATCAGGTTAGAAGCAATCACTAAAGCATGCCACCGCAACAACCCAAATTTTGTTTTATTTATTAATAATCGCCACATCTTCTTTTCTCATCCATGTCGTTTCTCCATCTGGCATAATCGCCAGATAATGTGTGGGATCACCTTCCTCTTTCACTAGCAATTTAGTTTGATTATTGGTTACGACCACCCGGTAAGGATAGACATCGAAATTCTGAGGGATCAGATAAGCCCCGAAAACATATCCGCTGCCTTCATTAAACAGAACAACTTCATACCACCCGTCACGGAAAGAGATAACTTTCAAGATTTCATCCCGATTTGCTTTTCTGATGATCTCTCCTTGCGGATTCGGCTTCGATCGGACATTGACATTATCGCCAATAACCATACCTTTCCTTACGGTCATAACCTCTGCAGGCGGTGCAACAGGGAATTGAGATCTGTTATCCATTGTCTGCATTCCCATGATCTCAGTGTAATGATCCTTTGAACCGTTAAAGGCTTTTGAGATAATAACAACCAACAATATGGCCAAACCAATGACTATCCAGCCTATCCTAAATGGCCGCCGCTGGGGTCTTGGTTGTGGCCTGGCTTGTTGGACTGGCCGCAACCTTTGGTTATTAGGCTCCATTAAGAGATCGGCTACTTCTGCGCGGATTTTGCCTGTATCGTCAGACAGGATTTCGGCTAAAGTCGGCTGACGTCTCATACGTTCCTCCTGTAGATTTTTGGCAAATCGGACAGGCATCGTCCCGTTTGACCCGCGCAAGCAAAAAATCAAAAGGCTGGTGAAAGATTTCACTATACCGGCCCTGAGGCGGGCTACCAGCATGGACCAGTGCTAAGTTCCGATCTAAGTCCAGCAGGCTATTTCTATTAGAATCAGGAAGCAGTAGTGCCAGGGCATAGGCGGAAGCGATGGCCACAATATAAGCAATGTCGATGGCCAATCCGGGCTCCGCTTTCAATTCGGACGATTGCTCGTCGCTGTAGGGAATACGCTGTTCTTTTTTCTTTAGCTCCGATAGATAGGATTGCCTAAACTCCATGAAACAATTGAAGCAGGCGGTCTGGCCTGGTTTAACAAAAAGAATCTCACCGGCGCATGCCCGCTCATAACATCCCACATAGAGTGACGGGATTTGCAAACTGTGACAAAGTTCATTGGCCATAAATTGGGCGGCTGTGGAATCGGTTGTGGCGATGACTAAATCTGAGCCCTGTAATCGCTCCATCTGCTCATGCCATGAAAGATCAAGCAAATTTTCTTCAAATGTTTGAATTGCTGCCTGAGGGTTGCGGCGCAGAATCATATCCTTGACCGCCTTGGTTTTATATCTTCCCAGATCCCTCATATCGCAGACATGCCGGGCCAAGTTGGAAGCCGAGAACCCATCCGGGTCAAGGAGAATAAATTGCCCCACTGCTGATTGAGTCAAATGCAAGGCGATCTGTGATCCGACCGAGCCAAGCCCTATAAAAGCCACTTTCCTAGCGGCAACAATACTGGTGTCGATGACTCCCTGCGATCGGGATATAAACTCATCACTAACAGGGATTGTTTCCATTTCCGCAAAAGGTATGGAATGTGGATAGTCCTCAAGTTCGATTCCTTGGGAGTTTATTCGAGCAACCTTTTTCAAATCATCGTGCGGCTGAAGGCTTAAAACCTGAATCAACCCCTCGTCAGGGCGAGAAATGCCGTAACAATCTTCAAGCCCGTCACTACACGATTTAATTTCTAATAATAGCTCTTGCGGTATAATTATTTTTGGGTTCATAAATACCTCTTTTTTAAAACGCATCTAATGAGTTTGTCTTTAGGGGATACGATTTGCCAATCGATTAACCGAAACTCTCTTGAGCTCCGGGAAAAATAATAAGGGTGGAAGCTGATTTTTTTGCCCATCAGATTGATTATTGGAAAGATAGCCTCTGTAACATTCCATTCTGGATCGTTGACTATCTGGCAAGCAGCCTTAAAATCATGAGCACTCGGGATGCAATAGTTTCCGGGATGACGGTGATAGGAACCGACATAATTGACGCCGTACCGATTAAACATCTTCTCCAGGTATACCTGCTGCCATTTCACATCCGGCGAATACCTGGTCCGCGTTCTCATCGGGCTCACTCCGGAACCGAGGGAAAAAAGTGCAATGATGAACTTATCAGTGATTTTTTTGCCGATAAGAATGCCGCCTGTTTCGACATCGGGGAAGGACATGCATTCGTCAAGGATTGAGCGATAAACCGTATGGGTCAAAACGAACTTCATTTATCTCACCACCTTTCACCATTCCGTAAAAATACTTCATACAAGGCCAGCCAACCGGCAATCAAAGGTATCGCCGCTGGCGCCGTCGTCTGTTTATAGTTCCAGCCATCGGGGTAAATACACAGAGACCCGTCGACAAAGCGGTGAGGCGCATCTGCTCGGACTTGAGGATGAGCAATGATCAATTTGGGTTTCTGCCAAGGATAGGCTTGGGGATAATTGATATTCACCCTGTACAAGGTGCCAAAATTAGTTTGCAGTATGCCATCCCAAAAGATCTGCTTCTTATCATCCAGTTTCAGGACAAACTGTGGATAATTTTCCTGCATGATAATTTTCTCCGCGGATATTCGGAGCGGATATCTTTCATACCAACGTTCAAACATAAACATTCACCGCGATGGAGCCTGTGGCCGGTGAACCCGGCCCCAGGCTACGCTCCTAGTTAACTGTTACAACCAAAAGTATGAGGGGACATTTTGGAAACCTTGGGACCTGAAACTCTCTGATCCGAAGGGTTCTCCAAAACCTGATCACTCCCTGAGTTAAGAACCACCTGACCATCGGGAGTTACTTCCGCCTCCTTGCCACTTCTGTTGCCCAACACCGCATCTCTTAGTTCTTCCAACTTTGATTTGCCTGCCATGATGTTTTTACCTCCTTTATTCCGCAGATTAAGACATTTCTTCTTCAACTAAGAATGTGTTCAAATGTCTTGCTTGGTTGACAATTTAAGGGAAGACGTAATATACTTCAATCAGATGGATTCACAATAATTCACAATTTCCGGAGATAGAGATTGGACAAGGGTTCTTTAAGAATCAGCCTAATAAATTTCTTCGTGGAAGATAGTAGTGGTTTCAGATATCCATTATCAAAGCGCTTCTTTTATCTTTACGTCTACCTTGCATATCAGCGATCCAAACAGATTGAGGACAAAGGTGGGTTTGTCGAATTAGAAAAGATACGTCATCTGCCTTTCTGGGAAAAAAACAGCCTTGAGAGTGTAGGCAAACAGATCCGTCGCCATATGATTAAGATGGAACGGATAGGCAAGAACCTAATTGAAGCTCAACAGAAAATTAAAGGTCCATATCGGTTGATAATTGTCCCACGAGAAATCAATATCGATGTGGATACTCAAACAATAAGTGAATACCTCAGGCTGAATAAGCTCGCCGTATATTATGCGGAAGAACAGAAAGAAGACTTCTATGGATATATAGAAGCTATCCTCCAGGGAGATATACATTTCAATGAAGGTCTATTAAATCGTGCAGCGAGAAGCTTAGAGCAAGCTTTAAATCATAGCGCAACTGTTGATCAAAAGGTTGTAGCCATGCACCGGTTGGGTAGAACTTATGAAAGGTTGGGAGACTATGGGAAGGCTCTAAAAATATACCAATTGGCCATAAAGATTTTAAAGAAAGGAACACACGCTGATTATTATAACTTGGCTTTGACTTATAATAATCTTGCTTGGCTTTATTATCGTAAGAATAATATTAAACTGGCCGAGAAAACATATTATCTGGCTTTGAATCTGATCAGAGGCAAGACGCACAATGATCTTTTAGGTAAAATCCACAATGGCCTAGGCATACTTTATGATTTGCAAGGTAAATATGAAGAAGCCATCGGTTTTTTTGAAAACTCTTTAGTCCTCACTTGTTCCGAGTCTGATTTTTACAGTGTATCTGCAACCTACTTTAACATCGGCAATATTTATAAAAAAAGGGCAGATGAAATAGTTAAACGAAAAAAAGTAATAAAAAAAGATTTGCCGAAACAGGCAAAAGAATTTTACCTACAGGCAATAGGATGGGCGGAAAAATGTATTAAGTTAACAGATCGAGCAGGGGTCGGAGATGAGACGAGCCAAGACCGGATTCTTGTTTCTCACTGTTATTTCATGCTCGGAAATTATTCTAAAGCTTCAGAATATGCTGAAGATGCTGAAAAAATGGCCACTCGTGCAGGAAATCCGCGTGATATAGCGTTATCATGTAAAATACTTGGGGATATATACTTAGCAACAGATAAAGAAGGTAAAGTCAAAGCTCAAAAATTCTATAAAAGAAGTTTAGATAATTATCAGAAGCTGGAAGATAAAATACAGATTGCGAAATTGCAACGTGTAATTGAACTTATCTCCAATCCCTCCCCGATTAAATAATTTGATTTAAAATTGAGTGCTCCACTTTTCAAATAGGACAATGATTCATTTGCCATTCAAATTGATCATTGTCCGAAATAAAGAAAGGAGGAGTCAGAACATGAAGGAAAGTAAATCGATAGTCAAGGTTCCCGATCTTTTTCGGGATAGTTTGCAACCTTACACGGAGCTCTTTGAAAACATTATTGTTCCAATGGTCAAACAAGCTTCCTGGGGCATGGTTGATAATGACCTGGCCAAGAATCTGAGGATGGAGATTGCCGAGCACGAAAACAGGAATGGGCAACATTTACATTACGTGTTGACTTACTACGGTTTGATGTTTTGCTGTTTGCATACAAGTCAGAGCATTTTGGAGACACGTAAAAATGTAAAAAAGAATGACCGGAGAACAAGACAAATCAATCTTGTTAATAAGGCTCGGCTGCTTATTTGTTTAGCTTATCAACAAGATCAATTCATGACCCTACCGTTAATGTTTTAAAGTCGGGGGCCACTAACCTAAAAGGAGAAGATCAACTTCTCCTTTTTTTCTTATTATGCCGTTGTAAAAAAAGAAGAAAGGCTTCAGAACTTGCCAAAAATTGTAGAATGCCTAAACATTGTAGAACAAGCACTTTCCCCGTGACAAATAAAAATATTGAACAAATTCCCCTTGACATCTTCTATCATCAGTATTATTTTAATTTCAAACATTGCTTGTGACTCCATTTTAATAATGGATATAAACAGGCCCTAGGGATCTGAAAAAGTTGGTCTCCTGAGTAACACTCATGGAGGCCTTTTTTATTTTCAAGATAAACCTCCTTGAAGTGATGCTCATCATTTTCGGGAGGTTTTTTATTTGAAAACAGAAAGGAATATAGGAGGAAAATGACTTATGGAAATTGGTAATATTTATGAACTACTGGGTACGACTGGTTCACTGATTATGTGTGCCAGCTCTATCCCTCAGATTATAAAGACGTATAGGACAAAATCCGCCGATAGTCTGAGCGGTTCTTATCTTGCTATTCTGATAATGGGGATGTTGTTAATTCTATCGTATGCATTATACAGGAAAGACATTGTATTTATTTTCGGGAATGTTCTATCCTTATTACTGACAGGAATATTAGGGGGCCTCTGGTATCGTTATCGATTTAGAATTTCAGTGCCAGAGAGAATCAAATGACCATCAGATTTCCAGAATCTTCTGTCGGTGATAAATTTCTTACATTGGCCGGAAAGAAACGCGCTGTTTGTATGCCGGCAGATGTTTATAAAAAATTTGGGCCATACGTTATTGTGCAGGCAAAAGGGGAATCTTTCTGGCGGGCGCTTTTCAGGCCCCAAAATCAGGAACCGCCCAAGGGTTGGTTCTATCCGTTGGAATAAATCAGATTATGATGATGGCCAATGCTTTAAATAAGGGGTGCGGATAATGATAGATTTAATTCATGTAAAACTGGAATACGTTTTCCTGTTGTTAATAATATTTATTCTTGATCCGGCATTGTTTATTTTCGGATTACAATTATCTTTTCTGAGATTACAATTATTTGCTTTAGGATTACAATTATCATGCGCATTAACAATAATGGACATAGATAATTTTTCAAAATCCAAAACATTACCGGAGTTGGAACTTTATTCGGATGTGAACAATGCGACGATTGCGACCTTATACGATAATCCTATGAAATCTATAACAGTAATAATTCATCCCGCCTTCAACAACGAAGATTCGTTAATAGTTGAGGAATACGATGACGAAACTACCGCAAAAGCCGGACATGAAAACTGGGTTAAAACTTTTGAAAAATGTCTTCCAAATGAATTAAAAGATGTTACAAATGATAAAATATATAAAAGAGAGTTTGTAGATTATAGCGAAGATTGTTTTGAGGAGGATTTTGAATAATGGAAGGTAAAAAGGAATTTTATAAAAAAGTTGAAGAAGCCTTGAAATCTCAAGGGTACAATTATTTCGACGGCGACAGGGATATTCCCGGCAAGGGAAGGCAGCACGCCAATAAACCTGATTATATAGCCGTAAAAGATAACAAGGTTTATATCGGAGAAATAAAGTCGCCTGCGGAAGGTCCAAAATCCGGCAGTTGGCGACAGATACAGAACAGCGATACGGAACAGTTTAAGGCTTTGCGGATAGATGTCGTAAAACGCGAAAAAGAAGGTCTTGTATTACCCGAAATCGGTGGACATGAAATTATTATTCGCGGTCAGATAGCGGATTATGTCCGCAAGATAGGCATCAACTTCGATTTGCCTGAATTATGTTCACCAAAGATTGAAATCAGAATGGCTTATTCCATGCCTGAATCAGAAGAACGAAATGTGGGGAAAGCTATGGAGAACTGTAAGAAAAAAGTGTATGAAAAGATAGAAACTGGAAACGGTTCAGTCACTTATCTCTTTGGTTAAATTAAAAGTATTTATTTAGATAACTTCTCAATATTGTGGAGATTTAATAATGCTTGTCACCCAATCTGTTGAAAGCAACGTTAATATTTTTGCAAAGTCACCAACGGCAAGAAATATTTTATCTGCTTTAAAGGGTATGCCTTTTGATCATTATCGTTGTGAGGATTTTTTCGACATCATCATGATCCCTTGCTTTATCACGATACTTGATGGTCATCTCCTTACAAAGGATAACTTGGATATTGACATTTTGGAATGCTTTCTAACTGAATGGTCGGGCAGAATGAAAAAATGTCGGCGGTGTGGAAGATACCATGATTGTCTTGAGTCACCTGCTACTGAAAAAGATATAGACACAGGACCTCATTATAAGGCACCGTTTATTCTGCTTCATTCAGATACAAAGCAACGGGATGTGGAAGGTCTTGTCGCGTTAATTCCACCGATGACCGTTGAAGAACCGTTTTCATTAGAGCTGAAAAACTGGCTTAAATCAACATGTCTTGTCTTGCATAAAAAAGCGCTTAAATGGCGGGAGAAATATGACCAATGGATTGCCATTGAATGTGAGAGAGATGCATGTAAACAGAAAACATTTGCTGAAATAGCGGAGGAAAGATGGATGCCTAAAAATATCAAGATTGAGTTAAATGGGCCGGAGTTTTAAGAAAAAGTATAGTGAAAACAACGCTTCAGTCGATCGTCAAGTTATGTATAAACGCAGCAGATAAAAAATCAAAATAATTATTGAAAAGGAGACAAAGAAGGATGTCAATTTCTAATTATGACGGCGTTAAAAATGTGGAGTTATCGTGGGAAAAAATTCTGAACTAGGATATATAAACGCATGATAAAAAAAACATATCTCAAGACATCAAAACGAAAGGTTGATGCTACAGCAGACAATGATATAGCCAAGATCATAGCCGATGCTGCCAAAGAAGCACATGCCCAATTTCTGTTAATTGAGGGATTAATGGCGACCGGAGAAAAGATCGTTCGCAGTCTCTCAGAAAGGATCGAAGCTATAGGCCACGCCAACGCTCAGAGTCGTGGACACCTTGCAAAAGTTGCAAATGCCATCAAGACAACACTAGAGGGACATCGTGACCTAAGTCTTGGACAATGGCTTGACCTCCGCAAGCAAATGGCCACTCTTCGCAGAGAAATCGGAGAATTTACTATTATGTTCTTTGGCCGAACTATGTCTGGGAAATCCACGACCTTTGAGGCATTTATCCAAGGAGACGGATCGCGCATAGGAAACGGTGTTCCGGATTTCACAAAGGATGTAGAGCCTATGTATTGGAAGGGCCTTCGACTGATTGATACACCAGGACTCGAGGGGTTCAACGAACGTGTCCGCGAAAAGGCTTTACGCTGGATTGATAGATCTGATGTCATAGCTATGGTAATCAGTGATGACCATATTGAACCGATTTTGCTGGAACGTATGGCTCAAATTATCCGTCACAATAAACCTCTTATAATATTACTAAATATCAAATGCGGCAATTCGGATCGCCTTCTCCAATACCCCGGGTTGGTATTCCGTCCAGAAGAGATAAAAGGTCATGTCCAACGTATTAAAAGGTATCTAGAAGACAAGTTCCGAGAATACCACACCCCTCTGAGAACAGAAGACATTCCCGTTTTTCCCTATTGTGCTGAGGCTGCGTTTTTGGCCCATCGAATGCGATCAGATGATCCCTCGTGCGCAATGGCTCTTAATGAAGCAAGCCGTTTTACTGCAATCACTGAACATGTGATAAACCTAGTCCGTACGCGCGCAATAATCATTCGCGTCAAGGCAGCCTATGATGCATTCATGATCCGTCTTCAGCAAATTGAAGATGACTTGCGAATCAGACTCGCCAATGTCAAAACCGAGGCACAAACTCTGGAACAGAAGGAAACCGAAGCACGTGAGATATTTTTTCGCTTACAAGAACGTGCAATGAGTCGATTCGAAGGTAGCATTAAATCTCATTTTAACAACATAGAACAAGAAGTAGAAATATTTGTCGATGGTGTGGCAACAGGCAAAGAAGAAAACCCCGACAAAGCCTTGAATAAAATTATGGGATTGGGATACATTAAAAACCAGCTCTCTAATTTTCGAAAGAACACAGTAGATGACATTCAAAACCAAATATCGCAATTCGAAAAGGATATGAAGGTTGACATGGAAATTATCATTGAGGATATGGCTCAAAAGGCCAAGTTGGAATATGATAGTGAGAAATTTCATTTTGACTGGGGACAGTTCAAGAGGAAAACTGGCAAGTTTGGCAAGATTGTTGGAAGTCCACTTGCAGGAGCTGCCGCCACTGGGTTAGCGGCTTGGGCGGTTACCAACTTTTGGAATCCCTCAGGTTGGTTGGCAGGTTTGGCCGCTGTCGGTACCGTTGCAGTAGGTGCAGTTACAACGTGGGCGACTCATAAAGGATCAAAAGCTCTTGAGGACAGCGGGAAGGACACACTTAGCCAAGAAAGAAAAAAACTCAGGCAGGACCTGATGGAAAAAGTTCAAGCGAAGTATACGGCACTCCACGAAAATAACAAAACCTGGGTGGAACGGTCCATTGAAAAAGCCCGAAACACTGTGCTCGCCAGCATACAAATAATGACGGACCGTGCGGATGAATTCCGGACTGCCGGGCGAAAAACGATTCACGATATGGTAACTTTACGCAGTAATGTTGCATGTGCCCAGGTCAAAGCACTACTTCCGTTGAGCTACCCGAAGACGATCCTTTCGGAATTTGATGTTGTACGCGCCGCCCGCCGCGTAAGTTTCCGTACCAAAATTCTAGTCTGCTCGCGGACAGGGCAATCCGTAGGAGGGTTGCTGGTAGGACACAATGCCGAGAACATGCGTCGTCTAATTAGTAATCTAGGAGCCGAGCCAATCGACATTGTTGAATTTTTCGGCGAGGAGTGGTCCGTCCAGAATCTACGTCGTGCGATTCGTCCCGCACAAACCACAGAGTCGCAAATCCACATTGACAATGGTAATGGGAACGGCCGTCGCGTCGTCGTTTTAACTTTGGATCATAAGAACAGGCATCTTTTTTTCGGACCATTCGGATGGAATATGCAACTCTGTCGAGAATTGACTAACTATGATTTTAAGGTAAAAGTTGAGGAGGGTTATGATGAATCACAGAAGCGCGGGAACTGAATACCAACAGATACATCAACAAACAAGGAAACTTTTGAAGGATCTTAGAAATGCATTGTCCGGTCTACCTGCCGAGGTCCGTGGACAGTGGGATGACCGATTGGTTGGGCTCGAAGGTGACAGTCACGAACCACTAAGGCTTGCTGTAGCCGGCGAATACGATGTGGGGAAGTCGACACTAATCAAGGCACTCACTGGCGCCGATGTTGATATCAGTTCTGACGTGACGACAACAAAAGTTACATCATACACATTCGACGACATTGTGCTCTTGGATATGCCTGGCACTCTCTCTGGTCTTGATGAGCATGACCAAATGGCTATGACGGCCGTATTAGATAGCGATTTACTTCTGTTTGTTGTTACAAATGAACTTTTTAACCCTGTAAGTCTCGCGTATTTTAAAGAAGCCATTGAAAAGTTTAAGAAAGCAAACCAGACCATGCTTGTGGTTAATCAGTTTGACCGTGTAAACTTACGAGATCGGACACCAGAGGAAGCAATTGCAGTTATGGTTGAAGCCCTTCAAGAGATGGTCAAGCCTGAATCAGTGTATAGCTTTCGTCCGATGTTTATCTCAGCACGTGACTACTGTGATGCGATGCAACAGACCGAAGAGCAGTTGAGAGAAAACTTAATAAGCTCCAGTCGAATGGACTCACTTAAGGTTGCCATTGACGAGTTTTGCACAGAAAAGGGACTGTATGGTCGCCTTGCTAGGCCTATTCAAATAATATTATCTGTCGCTTCTGAATGTATACAACTATATTGTGCGGATAAGGATGAGAAAGTAGCTTTCAATTATTTGGAACGAAGGGAACAGATCTTCTTGGACGAATATGGATCATGGAGAGACAAGACTAGCAACCTCTGCGAAAGTGTTCGCCAAAAAGTTCGTCGTTGTGCAGATCCTGTCATAGCTGCTGTCGAACATAAGTCTGCACCAGAGGAAATCGATTCACTGTATGCAGAGGCTAACTCACAGTTGGAACTTATTATAGAGAAAACTGAGCATGAGATTAAAGATCTTATTGATACGTCATTACGCTCAATCAATTCCCGCCTCGCAAAACTGGATGATACTCCTGTTGGAAAACGAATAATGAGCCAAAAATTAGATATGCCAGATGAGTCAGATTCAATGAGAGCCCCTGGCGCTGCCAAACCGCCATCGAAAACTGCAGTCAACGCTTTGGCTAAAGGCATGAAAAAAGCAGGAGAGAAGTTAGTGGCTGATGCTGGTAAGATAGGCAAAGAAGCGGCAGAAAAATTACGAATACTTATAAAGTACAAACCATGGGGCAAGATCAAGATGGCCGAAAAACTTACAAAGTATCTAGGACGAGCAGGCAAAGTACTTGGACCTTTGGCTATTGGACTCGAAATGTACATGAATTACAGAGAAGAAGAAACAAGTTACAAGGAAGAACAAGAACGCCTAAAGTACAAGGCAGCCATTCGTGGAAACTTTATCTCCTATGGAGATGCAGTTTATGCGGCCGTTTCAAAGTCATTTGCAGTATTTGAAGAAGATACTTTGAAATCGGAGTTGAATCGGGTTTCTGATGAGAGGTCTAAACTGCAACAAAAGTCACTAAATGCCCGCGAACTAAGTGCGTCATTGGTCAAAATTAGCGATGGAGCTCAGAAGTTGCTTCGGGGAATGCCGACAAAATATTCTTGAAAGAGTATTCTTAATTATTGACAATTAACGGAAGAGACCATCATGTATTTCGTCGCGGTCGAAAATTATTTTGTTTTCATTAAATAATCATAATAAGGAGAAAAAATATTATGCCTATACGTGTTAATTGGAATCAAGCAAATTGGGATATAATTCGTGCACACCAGATTATGGCTGTGCAACCAAATGATTGCCAGTTCAGTAACATGAAAGGTGATTTCTCTGATTTTAACGATATTTTAGCCGCCGAAGCGGCCATGAAGCAAAAAGGCATAAAAAAATATAGGCGCTGTAGTCATTGTTGGGAAGGTGCTGATATTGATTTAATTTGAATATTTAAAACCTTTAAACCACCAGCGTTAGCTGGTAGTAGTTTTTACCCATTATCCTCCAGCTATGGAGCTAAAATCTCTCCCTCTTGCTCATTTAGTTTTGGCAGTATATAATAAAAGGGAAATCGGGATTAGGGAATTTCCTTTAAAGCAAGGCTAAAACCCTGCTTTATTTTCTCCCATTCACGTAATTCAGCCATAATCTGGTTCCAACCAGTGAGCGCGCAGTCCACTAGACTGGATTTTTCATTTTCAAAAGTCCTATTCATCTCATATATAAGCCCCAATTTGGCGGTTCCAAAACCTTTGCCACGAATATACGAAATTCCCTCCGGAAAAACCATTTTTTGGAACCGTTCGTGAGAAAGCGTTAAATCAAGCCATAATCTTCCAAGATTGCTTATAAAGTTATTCGCATAGGATAACACGCCTTCAATATCAAACTGATCAATCCTTGTTTCACTCAAAGATATTTTTGTAGCCATAATCTTATTTTCAATTTCTTCCTTACGCTCGCGGAATTCTTCAGGCGTGTATAATCCTTCTTCACGCATTTCAAAAATCCTTTTCCGTTTTTCTTCATAAGCTGATAATTGACTTGCATACTTCTGCGCTTCATTCTGCAAAAGCGATTCTTTATCATTCCATAAATCCAATACCGAAGCTTTAAATTCTTTGAGAAATTTTTGATTTGGTGTGATTCGCTTAAGATAATCAATGAATTCTTTTTCCAACTTCTTTTTATTAATTGCCTTGCCGTACATGGAGCATTTCTTGTTATAGCAATGGTAATAGTAATACTTGCTGCTTCTGCCGCGCGAAGCGCTTCCGGTAAGTTGTCTGCCGCAGCAACCGCAATAAATAGTCCTTCGCAAAGGGAAGTGAGGATTCTTGATGACATGTTTCACTTTATAAGTCTTGCCTGATAAGATTATTTGTATCTTGAAAAGTTCTTCCTTAGTAATCATAGGTTCATGCAGTCCGTTAATCTCTTCATTTGTCCAAGGATTTACCAAAATACCGGCATAAAATTTCAGAAAATGAATAAACATGTAGCTTATAAACTGAGGCGTAGTTTTCTTACCGCGCGCTTGCTCCATTCCCAGTTCGTCAAAAACTTTAATCATGTCAGCTTGAGTATAGTTGCCGGTAGCAAACACTTTCAGACCTTTTTGAATTATCGGAAAAAATATTTTATCAGGATTGTCTGGTTTAGTTTTCTTTTCACCTCTTTTTCTTGCATGCTGGCATTCATAACCAATAGGCGGCCTGAGAGGGTATATGCCCTGATTGAATCTCATAGACAAGCCATCAATGCATCTTTGTGTCCTGATGGCATTGTCAAACTCGGCGCTTCCGGCTAAAACTGTCTCTATGAATTTCTCGGCGGGATTATTGCCGATGGGTTCCGTTACGGAGTGAAGAGTTACTCCATAATCAAGAAGTGTTTTGCGGACATAAAAATGATCTTCGGTGTTTCGAGCGAAACGATCCACTTTGTAAACAACAAAAGCATCTATCTTGCCTTTGTTCTTCCGGCAGAATTCAATGGCTCTTAAAAATTCGGCTCGTTGGGCAGTTTTGGCTGAGGCTCCTTCCTCGCGGTAAATGCCGACGACCTCAATGCCTTTGCTTTTGCAATAAGCACGGCAAAGCTCATCCTGATTTTCTAAGGATGTGCCTTTGACTTGCTCGTCGCTGGAGACCCGAATATAGATTACTCCTTTCATATTTTTGTTTTTTAACAACTTAAAAGGACAGTCTGGTCGTCCAAATCATTGTCCCGAAGGTCGAATCATTGGCAGACTGTCCTTTAAAGGTAATGATTCGATACAAAAAAACGGGAATGATATTGATTTAGACGACAATTATATTATATAAGCTAACAAGATTTTAGCAAAGTGGATAACTTCAGTTTCCGAAAGCTCTTTTTTTTGTTAATAAAGATTAGACAAAATAGTTTATAAAAAAATTATATAATCTACGTTGGATTGAAGGATTGCATAAATGCAATTATACCATTTCACTGATCCGCGAAATATTCCATCTATTAGGGAAAACGGATTATTAAGTTGGCAACAATTGAAAATACGTGGCATCACGCACTTTCCCGCCTCCAATGATTTATCAAGGAATCTTGACGCTGCGAAGAACCTTCAAAATTACGTCCGCTTGTGCCTGCAGCAGCAACACCCCATGGCAACTATGGCACTATTTGAAGGAAGAATCGGGAATCTAGTATGGTTAGTTATTGACGACGCCGTTCTGCAATTGCAAACTACGTTGTTTAGCAACCGAAATGCAGCTGCAAACGCGGCAATAATAAATCGTGATCCCCATACTGCCCTTGGCAGCAATGATCAACAGGCTGAAGTTCTTGTAGCAGAATCAATTGAACCTCGATGGATAATATTTCCATCGGAGTCGCAAAAGAATACAAATGCGTTATACGATGACGTTCCTTTTTGAGAGAGGGAAAACATGGCTGAACGACCAATATTTGTTCCTGTAGAAAGTGGATTTCAACTTATTCTAGAGAAGTCCGTGTCTTTCCAATGGCATTCAGGAATGGCACCCTCGCAGAAAAAGAAGAATGTTGCTGCACTACACGCATCTGCAATTAAAATAGGTATTTCGCCTCTCTTAGAAGTATCAACAAAGTCCGATGAGCAAATCGGCCTCCGCCTCAGTGCATTCAATCTGAAAGTCGAAACTACTGAAGGGTGGACAATTCCCTTAGAATCGGCTTTTCAGGGTAGTAAAATATTTAAATTTGGTGGCCCATTTCATGACATGTACGGGAAAACCGGTTATGAAATAAAGAAAGATGAACGACTTAAATCATCCGGAACACTTCAAGGTTTCTACTTCGATGGCCTTGAGTGGGAATTGGAACCGAAAACAGCATTTTATGACTGGCTTTATATACATGCGGTGCACCGTGAACCTGACTTGGAAGAGAATCTTAAAAAGTACGCCGGATTTACAGACATTGAGTTCAACCCTCTTAAGTCAATTAATTGCCAAGCACGCTCGTGCGCGCTATATGTCTCGCTTTTACGAAGACAAGCTCTAAGAGATGTATTGCGCGACAGACAAGCCTTTCTGGACATCTTGAGCAGGGATTCATTCTATCAACCACATTCAATAGAAAAAAGACAAGGAGTTCTCTTTAAGGTTGATGATGAAAACTAGAATACTAGACTATAGTGTTCGATATCATTTAACTAATTTCAGAACGGACAATCATCATTTTTTTTCTTTAATGTGCAAGATTCAGGATAATATTTATCATCCTGATATTTATATTTTTCCCATTCCTCTCGAAAATAATTTTCGATATCTCTTTTTACATTGTTGGTTTTTTTGTGATCATCTATCATTTCATATACATAATATTTTCTATCGAGATATAAATCGAGGGCAGCATGGAATATTTCCTCTTCTTCAGTTCCCCCCTCGAATTTAATTGTATAATCAAGTATAGATCTAACCTGTTTGTAAGAGAGATCCTTAGGGTTGGAAATCAACCTTCTGATAATATCGATATTGCAAATAAATTCTATTATGTCTGCCGTTCCTTGATACTGGTTATTGAGATGATCTACTTCTATTGTATATTTTGGAAAGAAAAGAATCTTCTGAGATGAACCGATTTCTTCCATCATCTTTTTCATTAAAATTACACAGGAGAATTCGACATCTATGATTTGATTTGAAATGGTATTCAAAAGAACATGATGCCATTCAATAGGTGTATTTCCACAGAAATAGCATTCATTGTTCGAATTACGAAAGACCCTTGTACATACAACCTCATCTCCTCGTCGCCAAAAATGTTTTAATTTCTCTTTAAATTTATCATTATTTTTCAACGCCATGATTTTTTCACTCCCAACACATGTTTTTTTATTCACTATTTTAAATATAGCAAAAAACACAAGATATAACTGCTTATTTAATTAAGTATTAATAGTAATAGGTAGCGAAAGATCATAAAAGAAACGGGCTGATCCGCGATAGGACAGCCCGTTATTGTTTACTCAAACCGAAAGTAATTCATTTTGTTTTCTGCCATCTGAATTGCCAG
>ERZ795048.1638-NODE-1638-length-19636-cov-52.996629_pt1 | contig 19636 bp, 16 predicted proteins | sample MGYA00375132_ERZ795048 | MGnify/ENA primary metagenome ERZ795048 (study PRJEB30177, sample SAMN05720225) | activated sludge metagenome | isolation source: Anaerobic digester | place: Hong Kong | collected 2014-12-17 ... | reverse complement strand
ATCAAGGCATCACAGGGGCGGATCCACAGGCTGCCTGGCGGCCCCTGAAATAAGGTCTCCCTGGAGCTGGTCCAGCTGGGGGGAAACAGACGGACCGGTGAAGAAGCGACTCCTCTCCGCGACCCTGTCGATCACCTGCGATACTTCGTTCCTCCACCTGTCCGGCTCCAGCTGCATAACCCTGTCGCGGCAGTGGAAAACCCTCTCGAGAAGATACTGGTTCTGCGGCCACGAGAAGATCTGGTAGTCCCACCAGTAGGAGGAAAGCACCTGGAAGGTGAGTTCCATCTCGAGCACAAACCATTTCCCGTTGAGGGAATCGTTCTGCTGAAGAGCGTGAAGGGTGTCTGAGAGAAGTCCGGGAAGGGACCCCGGCAACCAGGGATGGTCCAGGCCCTCTCTGAGTGCCGTTCTGGAACCCCCCAGCGCCGTTCTCACCTGATCGATGCCGTTCCTTACCCCGGACGGGACCTTTTCCGAGAACCTGTCGCTCATCATCAGGGTGTAGGCTGCATCGAGATTCCTGTCGATCTGGATCTGATTGACGAATACTTCCATGGCGGCGTTCCATGTTTCATCGCTGTAGCCGGCCTGGGAAAGAAGCTCCACCGGGAGGATGTAAAAAGCCCTCTCCGAAGGGAAGGTGCCCGGGAATGGCGCACCAGCTATGGCGGCTGCCTGACAGGCAGTGGCGCATTGTTCGAGGATCTCGGCAGGGGTGCCTGAAATATCTCCCGGGATGTACCACCGGAACACCTGTCCCGGGGAAACGCACCTCACCCTGTCCTCCACCTGTTCTGCTATTCCGCAGGGCAGTTCCTCAAGGGCAATCTGCGCGAATTCTTCCCTCAGGGAATCGCACCGATCCGGTAACGAAGCGTAGATGAAGGAAAGATGGTTTTCGAGGGATTCCAGTTTCCTCTCCAGACGCTGGTCGATGCCCTGGGCGTTGAAACCGCCGAGTACATGTGAGAACACCAGGGAGCATCCTGAAGGAGAGCCCTGGGAGAGCGGAAGGAGTGAGACGGCCTGCTGGAAATAGTCGGCCCTTCTGTGGGCGTGGAGTCTGTAGGCCAGATAGAGTTCCTCCAGCGCCTGGTCCACCCTTCCCATGTTCGAGTAGCCCAGGGCCAGGTTGTTGTGAACCTCGGCGTAGTTCGGCGCCTTTCTCACCAGGCTGTCGTAGGCGGCCATGCCCAGTTCCAGTTCATGGTCGAGCATCTCTTCGGTAAGGGCGTTGGGAATACCGGCATGATCCAGGGCTGCGGTAACCGCTTGAACTGGGGGTTTCATGACCATGTAACGGGTTAGATGGGCGCTTCCCAGGGCGTACCAGCTGCCAAGATCTTCGGGATAGGCAAGGGTGCCCCGGATGGAATAGTCCACAGCGCTGTCGGCATAGGCCTCCGCCTGGGACCAGTAGTTCAAAGTTGCCTCCAGTGCGCCGGGATCCCCGGTGGAATGCCACTGGGTCGCCGCCGCATAGGCATTCCGCATCGCCGCTTCCGTTCTGTTCAGGAAAACGTCCTTTCCCATGAATACAAGCTCGGAGGATCTGGCCGCTGGAATGTAGTGAAGGAAAAGCCCGCCGATCAGGGCAAAGGAAGCCAGCAGCAGGAAGATGCCCCGGGGAAGCGACTTGAACCTCCTTACGGCCCTTTCTCCAGCGGATGACAGGGCGATCATCGCAAGGAAGGAGAACAGCCAGGCGGTGGGGGGCCATCTGAGATGAACGGATACCAGCCCCTCGGTGAGCATGGCGCACAGCCCCGCGAAGGCCCCGGCTCCAAGAGCATCGGCCCGGCGCAGCGCTCCGGCGGCGAACCACAGTACAGCACCCCACAGAACAAGGCCAAGAAGACCCAGGTCGACCAGTATCTCAAGGTATTCGCAGTGGGCGTGGAGGGTGTTGTGGCTCACCCCGAGGATGCTGTATTCAGGATCCCGGTGCTCAGGGTAAAGAATCTGGAAGGAACCTGGCCCATGTCCGATGAGAGGGCTTTCGGCAAAGACCGACAGCGCACCGGACCAGATGAGCTTCCGCACCTGGAGGGTTCCCTGCTCCTCGGCGCCGGGGTCGAGTTCCGAGAGCCTGGACGACATTGGAAGCGCCGCAGCAGCGAGAACGGCTCCCAGGATAAGTGCCGCCGGAATGAGCTTCTTACCGGAACTTCCGGACCTCCGTATGTACCAGACGGTAATGAAGACCGAGCCCCCCGCAAGACCCAGCAGGCTTCCCCTGGTTCCGCTGGCGATCACCGCGGCGACGGAACCTGCTGCGAAGAGTGCAGCCAGGAGGTATCGGAGGGTCTTCCCGGGCTTCTTCCAGACGAGAAGGGCGGAAACCCCCAGGGGAAGCACCGCCGATGCGAAGCCGCCCAGGAGATTGGGGTTTCCCAGGCTGCCGGCGCTCCTTCCGCTCCTTGTCAGAGAGGCGTCCCACTGGAAGATGTTGACCCCCTGCCACTGCAGAACGGCGTAGAGGAAGAGAAGGAAGGATGAAGCCACAAGCAGCCCTGTAAGGTACACCAGCTCCCTGCGATCCAGGTAGAGTACCCCTGCAAATGTGATCACCGAAAGTGAGAGGAGCATCAGGAAGGTAAAGGGGCCGTTGACCGAAGCGATTCCGGTGAAATGCCGCAGAAGGGTCAGCAGGATCACCGACGCAAGCGCTGGAAAGAGGAACCGGGGAAGCCTGTCCACGTGGGCGGGAACCCCTGAGATGAGGAGGATTCCACCAAGCAGCGCAGCCAGTGAACCGCCGGCCACATAGAAGATCTCCTTAATGAGTATGCTGTTCCTGCTGTCGGTAAGCACACCGAAGATCACTCCCAGCATCACCGCCGCGAGAACAACGGCTAAGGCAACAGATAAGTTGACCCTCATTCGGCGGCTCTCCTCTCTCCATTGGCGATGAACACCGCAAACACGGCAATCACACCGGCTGCGTTCACGAATGCCAGCATGGCCTGCAAAGGTCTCAGCGTGGGAAGAAGCAGGGCCGTGGTTCCCATTACGATGGATATCAGGTAAAGGATGATCACGGTGGTCCTTCTTGAATAGCCCATTCTCGAGAGCCTGTGGGCAAGGTGGTTCTTGTCTCCCTGGAAAAGAGGTGTCCCCATTCGTCTTCTGTAAAGCAGGACCATCACCGTGTCCACCAGGGGAACCGCGAGGATCAGCAGCGGCGACATAAGGGCGAGCCAAGGTATGGAACCTGTGGGTGCGTACACACCGAGAACCGCCAGAAGACCCAGAGTGAAGCCCAGGAAGTTCGAACCGCTGTCTCCCATGTAGGTGGACGCCGGCGGGAAATTATAGAAGAGGAACCCCACGCATGCCCCGGCCAGGGCTATTGATATGAACGCTATGTCCGGGCTTCCATTGATGTAGTTCAAAACGGCGAAGAAGAAGGCGGATATTGCGGTAACACCGCCTGTAACCCCGTCGGCGTGGTCAAGCAGGTTAACCGAATTGGTTATGCCCAGAAGCCAGATCATCGTAATGGGAGCGGCGAGCCAGTTCACTCCGCCTGAATCCAGGAAAAGCCTTATCTGGGCCCCCTTCATCACGAAGAAAGCACCCGCCACAAGTGCAACAAGCGAATGGAGAAGGAGTTTCGTCGCTGGCCTGAGCTCAATCCTGTCGTCGATGAACCCCGTCAGGGTCATAAGGGCACCGGATGCGAGTATCAGGGTGCAGAGCGCTCTCCAGGAAATGCCGGTGTCGGTAACGCTGTGTCCGGGCAGCACCGGAAAGATGATCATGCCCGCCGCAATGGATGCGGCAAAGCCGAGGAAGATCGCCAGACCTCCGGTGGAGGGGATCCCCATGCCGCTGCTTCTGTCCACTATACCCAGCCTGTGCGCCGCGCGGCTTGACAGCGGAGTGAGGATCAGGGTTGATATCAAAGCGACCATCATAGAGGTGAACAGGATCATATCCTGCTCTCCGAACCGTCGGCGGAGAAAAAGTGCATCTTTTCAGGGCGGAGCCTGAACCGGAAAACGTCCCCGGGGGATACCGGAAGATCAGGCGCGGTCCGGGCGGTGAGAGGCTGTCCCTGAACGGTTCCGATCACCACCTTTTCGTTGCCCAGGGTCTCCACAACCTCCACATCGGCCTCTATCCCGGACTCCCATGGCTCCACATCCTCGGGGCGTATTCCAAGGGTACATTCTCCTTCGGCCTTCCTGACCTGGCCAAGGACCTGACCCAGGGCTTTCACCGAACCTTCTGACACTTCGGCCTGGAAGAAGTTCATGGCCGGGCTTCCTATGAACCCCGCAACGAACCTGTTCACAGGCTTGTCGTACACCTCCAGCGGGGGTGCCACCTGCTGAATGAAGCCATCCTTCAGAACCACTATCCTGTCGCCCAGGGTCATGGCCTCAGCCTGGTCGTGGGTAACGTATATCATGGTGGCTCCGAGCTTGGAGTGCAGTCTGGCCAGTTCGTTCCGCATCTGCACCCTCAGCTTCGCGTCGAGGTTGGAGAGGGGCTCGTCGAAAAGAAAGACCTTGGGGTGCCTTACGATCGCCCGGCCCACAGCTACCCTCTGCCGCTGGCCGCCGGAAAGCTCCCTGGGTTTCCTCTGCAGGTACTCTGATATGCCCAGTATCTCAGCAGCTTCCTCCACGGCCCTTGCCGCCTCTTCACGGGAGGCCTTCTTCATGCGCAGCGAGAACGCCATGTTGTCGAAAACGGTCATGTGGGGATAGAGGGCGTAGTTCTGGAAGACCATGGCGATGTCGCGCTTCGACGGTTCGACACCTGTGATGTCCCGCCCGTCGACGAAGACACGGCCCGTGGTGGGTTCCTCCAGCCCCGCAAGGACCCTCAGTGTGGTGGACTTCCCGCAACCGCTGGGCCCCACGAGAACCACGAACTCCCCATCGGAGATATCAAGGGTGAAGTCGGAGAGGGCCACGGAGCTGGAGTCGTATGTTTTCCCCACGGATTCGAACCTGACGGAAGCCAATTGATACCCCCTTGATATGGATAATTCAGTCTATCACCAGCAGAGAAACGGTGTACCCCCGGTAAAGGGCGGTTTCCGGGTTGGCCGGATCCCTGCGCAGTTCTCCCCCGTTAACGAGGAAAGCGTACCTGTACCTGCCCCTTTCCAGGTCCGGCGGTGGAGCTCCCCGCCAGTATCCGCCGGAAAACTCCATGGCGCCGCTCCGGGGATCGGATACCCCTCCCGGGTCTTCCAGCCCGCCCCATCGGTTCCAGTCGCCCACGAGCTGAACCGTGGCCGCAGAGGGATCGTGGAGCACTAGCTGCCCCCCGGCCTCCCTTTCCGCGGGAACGAAAAGAGAGCAGGAACAGAGAACCAAAGATAATGCAATCAATCTATCCATGCGGATACCCCCAGCCTCAGTTCAGTGATGTCCCTGCTCCAGCTGACCCGTATTCCCGCCAGACCCATCGAGCCTGCCCCGTGCACCTCCAGTGCGCAGCCCGGGTCGGGGGAATCCGAGTCCAGGTCGGTGTACACCGAAAGCGCTGAGGAGACACCCCTCACCGGGGAGTAGAGAGCGGAAACGGTTACAGCCAGGGTGTCTTCACCGGCGTATACCAAAGCCCCGCATCCCGCGGGGGAAGCCCTGTACATGCCTGAAGCGGTTATCCCCGGAGACTCCATCTCATCGAGAAAAGCGTTCATCGACCAATTCACCCCCGCCTGGGAAAGCATGTCGAATCCCGCCGAAAGGGATGCATCTCCAGCGTTGTCCAGATCAGGGGCAAAGGCCCTGAAATACCCGGAAAAGGACCTTGAGCGTCCTTTCAAATAAGCTCCCAGACCTGCTCCCAGAGTGTCAGAGGCCCAGGATGCCATGGGCACTATCTCAAGTGTAATGAAGGCGTTGGAAACCGGCTTCCAGCCCCGCAGCTCTCCTTCTCCGCTCCATGTGTCACCATGGGATGAGAATGAAAGCCAGGGCTGGACGAACCTGAGATCGGCGAATCCCGAGATGTTGTCCAAAGAGGAAGAGGAAGAATCTGAGCCCAGGCGATCCCACTTGACCTGGGCGAAGCCCAGCCAGGGAGAACTGATCCCGCACCAGGAAAGGCTGTCGGAATACCTGTTCCACCAGCCGCTGAAACCCAGCACTCCCCCGGCCTCCAGGGAAGCGCCGTTCATATCACGGGATCCGGTGGAGTTCCACTCGACCACCGGTTCCGATACACCGTAAACGAAAGGGTCCCTGATGCCCCGGAAAACGCCGGCTGATATCCATGGCGAACCGGGCCATCTGAAAAAGGCCCCTGCGGTGAGGGGTTCGATGGTAACTTCCTGGGTATCCGGAGGATAGTCCATCCTGGCTGAAACCTCCAGTTCGAACATATCATCCATCCAGGAAGCTTCCGGGAAAGCCGCAACCGTGTCCGCCGAAAGGGTCGACAACCCCTCCCTGAGGTCGGCGGAGGCCGTGCCGCGGATCAGTATCCCCATATCGGGCCCGGTAACAGGGGGCTCCCCGGACTGCATGACCAGTATGAAAGCTATAAGAAGGCTCACGGGAAACTCCTTTGCAGGCCCAGGGTATGGGTCAGGGAATCCTCCTGGAACTCAACGGCGTACCCTGCCTTCCACCCCATCCCCGGGGCAAGCTCGAATCCAGCATTGAGCACTTCCCCGTCGGTGCCGGCGAGGATGCGCAGAAGGGAGGAAACGGTAAGCTCAGCGCCCCCCTGCCAGGTTTCATCGCCGTAGTTCACGTGTATCTCCAGATTGCGGTTGAAAACATGGCTGAAACCTGTATTGAAGACCCCTTCGCCGAAAATGTCGGTGCTCTGCACGCCTACGGCAAAGGATGGGAAAAGGGAGAACTGAACCCCCAGGTCGACCCTCTGATCCGGTGAATCGACCGAATCACCGAAGACGCCGGCCACGGATATCCCGGCGGTTACGCTGGGCCCGTACAGACCCTCCATGAAACCGATCGGGTCACCGGTAACCACATAGCATCCGGAGAGCTGAACCGTTCCCAGGTCATCCTCTCCTTCCGTGGTGAAGTACCCGGATAGAGCCCCTGTAAATCCTCTTCCCAGGGGCAGCGAAGCGGCGGCGGCGTATGATTCCCCCTCTCCGCCAAGGGTTCCCGATACCTGCAGCGCCCTACCGTCTATCCTTCCGTATCCGGCGGGAGAGACGGCGCAGGAAAGGGGATCGCTGCTCCAGGACGCGGGGTGTACACCAAGAGCCTGCTCCAGCGGACCCCCGTTCCAGACGGAACAGACCAGAGCGGCAAGCAGGGAATGGACCATCATGCTCAGTATGCGCCCCTTCCTTTGAAAACCGTTACCAGGGTCCTGGCCAGGATGGCCAGGTCAAGCATCAGTGACTGGTTCCTCATGTAGTAGAAATCATACTCCAGGTTCTCGTGAAGGGGCAGGTCCTTCCTTCCCATGATCTGCCAGAGGCCGGTGATACCGGGTTTCACATCCAGCCTCCTCCGCTGCCAGGCATTGTAGTCCTTCACTATGAAATCCATCTCCGGCCGTGGACCCACCATGCTCATCGACCCCCTGAGAACGTTGAAAAGCTGGGGAAGTTCGTCCAGGCTGGTCCTTCTGAGGAACCTGCCCATGGTGGTTATCCTTGGGTCGTCCCTCTCCATCGGAGCGACTTCGTACTCGTCCGCCTCGGGCTTCATGGTCCTGAACTTGTAGAGGATGAATGGATGGCCGTGACGGCCGACCCTGCGCTGCCTGAAGATGGGAGAACCCTTGCCCGTGACGGCCAGTACCAGCCAGATGACCGCCATCAGCGGGGAGAGGGCCACGATGAGCGCTGCGGACAGGAAAAGGTCGGAGGCTCTCTTCACGAAGGCGTAAAAACCGCTCCTTCCACCGGAGCCGAGTTCCACCACAGGGATCCTGGAAAGGCTGTTCAGGTCCGCTATGCCGGTGGCGATCTCGAAGAGGTCGGTAACCAGCATGTAGACTATGTCGTCCTTGTCCACGGCGTTCACCAGCCTGAGCATCTCCGAACGGCTCATGGAACCGCTGGCGAAGAATACCTCGTCGATGGAAAGGCTCTCGGCAAGCCTGGGCAGATCGTTTGCGGTTCCGATCACCTTCACCCCTGATATGCTGTGAAGGCCGGCGTCGGTCTCGGTGAGTACCCCCCTTATCCTGTGCCTGGGTTCCGGAAGTCGGCCAAGTGAACGGATGACCCTCTCCGCGAACTCGCCTGAGCCTATTATCAGCGTGGAGGGGGCGGTCTTGAACGGAGCGACAAGGAATGCCAGCTTTCCAAGTACTGCCCTGAAAATGATGTTCATCGGTACTGAAACGAGAATGAACATGAGAAGCATCACCCTGGAGTAGTCCATCTTGACCAGATAGCTCACCGCCATGATGGAGACTGCAAGATAGAACGCCCCCCTGATCCTCCTTGTAATTCCAGCGAAGGGACCTGTCTGTGACGAGATGGAGTAAAGCCCCGCCGCCCACCAGGAGGCTACCCAGATGAAGACAAGGAAAGGGAGGGCTTCCAGGTACGTGTCGAAGGTATGGGCAAAGGACGGGAGGTATCCTCTGAAAGGCTGAGTCCTGAGGAACCACGTCAGGAGAAGGGAGACCGGCACGGTCAACATGTCTGCGGCCACTGTGAAGGCCATGAGTATCCGCTGCTGTTTCCTTATTGGCGCGAACAAGTTCGCCTCCGCTCCATCACTCCTGCCAGGGCTCCGGCAAACAGGGCGCACCCCCGCCAGAACGCGAACACGGGAACCAGGGGAAGTGTGCCGGGGTCCGTGGACGAAGCAACTCTCGCAAGTGGAATACATGACAGCAGGAAGAGGAATGCCGCTGCAGCAAAGGGCCACGGATTGATGGGCAGAAGCAGTACGGAGACCATGAGGACGGGGACCAGGGAGATCTGAACCTTCATGGTCTGGGGCGTATAGCCGTCGTCGACCGCCATCTCAGGGAACCTTTTCAGAAGAATGATCCTCCATTTCCCCCTGCGCAGCTTGAGCCTGAAGTAATCGATCCAGCTTTTTCTGTGGACATGGGCAACCCTGGCTTCCGGAAGGAAGCCGATCCTTCCACCGGCGCGGATCAGCCTCCAGGAAAGATCCACATCCTCGTGCTCCGGGAACGGAAAGGCTTCATCGAAACCGTCAAGCCTCTCCAGCCATTCCCTTCTGAATCCTGCGGCATAGGTGTCGGCAAGGCATATGGATTCCCTGCGGGCCATTATGCGATACCTCTCGCTGAACTCCACCTGTGCAAGGCGCTGTATCATCCTGGAACCGCCCCGGGAATATACTCCCTTGATCCCCTGGTACTCACCCCGCAGCCCTGCGAGCATCTTCTCCACCCAGTCATCATCCGGAATGCAGTCACCGTCGGTGAAGAGAACGAAAGGCGCTTCCACGGCCCTCCAGCCCCTGTTCCTGGCCGCAGCCGGTCCTGACTGGGGCCCGTTCACCACCATGTCCGCCAGCGAGGAGACCTCCCCTGGAGGTATCCCTGCTCCATCAACGCTGAGAACGGTAATGAAACTGCCCCGGGCACTCTGCCTCCGCAGCGCCCGAAGGAGGGGAAGAAGGCTCTCCCACTCCCCCCTGAAGGGTATCACCACCGCTGCTTCAGCCATTGTGCCGCCGGAAAAGATGCTTCCTGAAGGTCCTGAACGCCATGAATGTCCTGTGCCTCTCGTCGCGGTCGAAGAGGCTTCTCCATGCCTTCCTGATAATGTAGGCCGGCCTGAGGTAGAACCTTCTTCTGGCATGGTCACAGAACTCCACCAGCTGTTCAGGGGTCATGTCGGGGGTTCTCACCACGCAGGCATGGGTGCCGTCCTCCTTCAGCCAGTCGCGCCAGCTTGAGGCTGTCAGAAGGCCCTCCCTGCTCACGCTTGCGTATGCTTCCGTTCCAGGGTAGACCATGAGCGGGTAGAACTGCGCAGTGTCCAGCTTGAGGGAGAGGGCGAAATCCAGCGTTGTCTCAGCGGTCATCCTTGTCTCTCCGGGTATTCCGAAGAGGAAGCAGCCGTGCACAAGGATCCCTGCCCTGGAAGCATCACCGGCGAACTGTCTCATCCGTTGGGTGGATATGCCCTTTCTCATTGCCTGGAGAACCTGGTCAGACCCGCTCTCGAAACCCACGCAGACCGACCTTAGACCGGCCTTCCGGCACAGCTTAAGGGTGTCCAGGTCCACCGAAGCCCTCATGTTGCATGTCCATGATATGCTGACCCCTCTGTTCAGCATCTCGTCGGCCAGTGCCCGCAGCCTGCCGGGGTCCGCTGCTATGGTGTCGTCCTCGAAGAACACGGCCCGCACCTGGGGCATGTTCTCCTGTACCCAAAGCATCTCTTCCACCACATCCGAGGCTGATCTGCTTCTGTAAGCCCTTCCGGTGAGGGTCTGCGGGAACACGCAGAAGGTGCACATGTTGGGACAGCCCCTTCCCCCCATGATCATCACCTGGGGATGGAGGGCGTTGGGGTTGTTGTACTTCTCCACGGGAAGGTGTCTGGCGTAAACGGAACTCACGAAGGGAAGTGAATCCAGATCTGTCAGGTACCCGTCTGCAGGGGTCACCGTGACGCCCTTTCCGGAAGGTTCCCTCACGGCGGTACCTGGGATTCCCGCCAGTGGAAGTGATTCCGATAGTGCCCGGGCAACCGCCAGTAGCGGTTTCTCGTACTCGCCGACGACCAAGCCGGCGAATCGTTCCCCGAGAAGGATGGTTTCCTCCGGTAGAGCGGAAGGATGGGTTCCCACCAGAAAGACCGGCCGGCCATCCGAAGCCAGCACATCAGCGGTTCGGACGTCGCTGATTATGGACGGTGTGGAGGTTTCGATCACCACCAGGTCCGGGGCGAACCCGTCTATCCTGGCGATGGTCTCATCGGTGCCCAGGCCCATGGCGGGAGAGTCGATGAACTGAACCTCATGCCCGGCCTGCTCCAGGGCTCCCACGGCATATGAGAGCCAGATTGGATAATAGAGCGTTCCGCTGCGGGTTACCGCCGGGCTTCTCTGCCCCCGGCTGAAGTGGGGAAGGAACGGCGGGTTCAGAGCGGTTATCTTCATCTGGAAAGGATCCCTTCGATGGTATTCATTACTGTTTCCACGGAGATATCCTCCATGCAGCTCCTGCCCCGGGAACACCCCGGGAAAACGCTGTTGGAGTAGCATGGCGAACAACCTGCCCGGGATGCAACGGGCACTATGGAGCCCTGGGGGTAAAGCGCACCGGGCTTGGTGGGCCCAAAGAGTACAACAGCTGGAACCGACGCCGAAACAGCAAGGTGGGCCGGCCCGCTGTCATTGCCGAAGAAAAGCTCAGCTCCAGCGATGAGCGCGGCTGTCTGACCCCATGTGAGTTTTCCCGCCAGATGGATGCCGGGAACACCGGATATGTCTTCTGCATCCTCCGGGCCGCCCACCACGAAGACCCTCATGCCCCTGGACATAAGCATTGACGAAACAGCGTTCCATCTCTCCATGGGCCAGCGCTTCTCCGGAACGAACTCCCTTGGGTTCCTGCCTCCACCGGGAGCAAGAACGGCGCAGGGAGATCCGTCAATGAGCCGATCGGCGAACGCCGACTCCCTTTCGCTTACCGGGAACACAGGGTTCAGATCACCTGCCTTCACCCCCGCTATACGGCAGTAGTCCGCCGCCGCCGGTTCCACGAGGCCAAAACCCACCGAAGGGTCCGATCCGCTGACCACCGGGCATCCGGCCATGAATCTGGTCCACACCGCGGCTTTCCTCGATGAACCGAAATGGATCGCCTTCTGGAAACCGGCCTTCCTGTTGGCCACGGACCAGCGGAAAAGCCTGACGAAACCACAAGGCGCCGGGGAGACCATTACTCCTTCAAGTCCTGGGAACCTTTCCCAGACAGCGGCGGAAGAGGGACCGGCAACCACGGTGACGGAATGCCCCGCCTGGATCAGACCCCTGACCGCCGGTGTGGTCAGCAGAGCGTCTCCGAAGGCGTGGGTCTTCACCGCAAGGATCCTCATGCCTTCCGCGCCCTCGCGACGCAATACCTCAGCCCGACCAGGGACGCGATGAACAGCGGCGGATCCAGGGCCACCCTGTGGGGAGTTCCAGATGCGGTGAGCAGGTGCATCAGTATGTACCCGGCGATCACCCCGGCGAGGAATACGCCTTCACTTCCGAACTTCAGGAGCCTGATGCTTCCCGCGGCGAAGAACACCCCCACCCAGAAGAATGACAGGATGCCAAGAACGGTATGCGCCAGCGAAAAATCATTCAGGGGAAAGGGCTTGAAGAACTCCACGAACCTGCATGCGGACAGGTGCAGGAATACCAGCGGGTTAGCAAGCAGGAACTCCCTTTGACTCTGATTAAGCACGCTGTCCCGGTAAAACTCTCCCTGGCCCTGGAAGTCGGGGAACTCGGCCAGTTCCGGCTTGTTCAGCCTTCCCAGCCAGACGTTGCGCACAGGCTGATAGAGAAGCCTAGCGCCCTCCTGCTCATCGACGAAGTGATCCGTGAATATCCGGCCGTTATACTCCCACATCTGAACCCCCCCCTGAAGTGGGAGAAGCTGCCATCTGCCCATCGTTCTCTCATTCCTGGCCATCCATGGAACCAATGAACCGAAGAACACCGCTATAAGAAGCCCGGCGGATGCCAGCTTCCCCGGGGAGAACCTTCCTGAGAACATGCAGACCGCCACAAGCCAGAGAGCCATTGGAAGGGCAGCCGGGCGGACCATGAAGGTAATCGCCCACATAAGACCTGCCAGAGCACCTCTCAGCAGGCCGGGGCTTTCCAGGAACCTCATGGACAGCAAAAGGCCGGAAACGAACAGAAGTGAGAAGAGAGCCTGAGTGGCCGGTATTGCCTCGTAGTACATCTGGAAGGGATCAAGGGCGAGGAGGAGGCCCGCGGCGGCATACCACCTTCCGGTGAGGAACCTGGATGCAAGCCTCATGCCGGCGAAAACCGTAAGCACCCCCAGAAGAAGCTGCACCGTTACCACGGCGTTCAGGTTCCCGGGTGCGGTGAGCATGAATATTAACGCTTCGAAAATGGCGTAGCCCGGCACAAGGAAGGTGGTTGGCTTTTCCGGGATCAGTGCCCCGTAGAACCCCCCGGTTTCCCTGAAGAACTCCAGGGCTGCGTCCCTTCTTGGATCCGGATTGGACATCATCGACTGGGAGAGCATGAAACCCCTGCCGGAGAGAATGTTCTCCGCAAGATTCGCCTGAACCTCTCCTTCACCGACCAGGAAGAATCCCGAAAGGGCCAGGTAAAGCACCGCCAGCCTTGCCAGCAGCGCCAGCAGCAGGATCCCGGCGTCTAGGCCTTTCCTCTGCACCACTCACCGAACCAGTCGGACATGATCAGCTCCAGCTCGCCGGGCTGTCCAGCGGACCAGACCTCTTCCGTTGCAGGGTGCATCACGACTTCCGTCGCACCCTGCGAACAGGCGCTGGAGTACTTGCCAAGGTATTTCGCGTTTATCCGGCCGGACCTTCCGAATCCAAGCATGCGGTCTGTGGTTACCAGCCCCTTTTCCGCCAGGGCGGTCCGAAGACCCTCACCCAGCGAGTTGAGCTTCAGTCCTGAAGGAAACCGCATGAGTTTGTCCGGCAGCACGGCTGTCCTCAGGGTTCTGACCCCGTACTCCCGGGCAAGGGATGTAATTACATCCTGAAGGGCGGGGACGTGATGCAGGTGTCTGTGGCTGTCCAGAGCGGTGACCACTCCGCCTGTGGCGAGTATCCTCTCGATCTGGGCGGACCATTCGTTGCGTACCCTTTCCGCAAGGTCCGCTCCGGCCTTCAGCCAGGAGGCGAACGAATCTGGAAAATCACTCTCTTCCAGAAGGAAAGGGCCCTGGCAGCAGTCGAGATGAGCGGAAAGCCTGAGCCCTCCCGCCATGGCCAGTGCAACAGCCTCCTCGAGGTGCTCGCCGGTGGCCATCACGCTGACCCTGTTCACGTTGCCGGAGGGCATGCAGCGCCGTATGGCCTCGTTAACGGCTTGATGCATCCCACCGTCATCTATGGTTACGGTTATCTCTCTCATACTCTCCTTACCTTAAGCAGCGTTCTTCTGAAGTTCCTTGGTCCGAGAACGGTGCGCAGCGTTCGGAGTATCCGCGCCGGGTGGGCGTAGAACTTCCAGAACGCATTCCTCTTCAGTTTCTCTATCTCTTCCGGGGTGATGCCGTCGAGTCTGTAGACGCTTTTGTGGAAACAGTCGAAATCCGAATAGTCCGCGACTATCAGCTCTTTGGACATTTCCCAGAGGCCCGTGTGCGGGAACGGGGTCGTTATGTCGAAAAGGGCGTCGTCGAAGGGTTCCGACGCGGCGAATGAAATTGTCTTCTTCATCTCGTCGATGGTTTCGCCGGGAGCCCCGAGCATGAAGTATCCCTGTACGAAAAGACCCCTCGACCTGCACATCCGCAGGGCCCTGCGGACCCCATCAACGGTGATGTCTTTATGGTAAATATCGTCCAGAACGCGCTGGGAAGCTGATTCAACGCCCATGTTCACCTTTGACAGACCCGCTTCCACCATGGCGTCGAGAAGGTCCTCGGTGAGAAGGTCCGCCCTTACGTTGCAGCACCACCTGAGGCCCAGGTCACACCGTATCATTCCAGCGCAGATCTCCTTCACCCATGCGTGGTCCACTATGAAAGTGGAATCCTCGAACATGAAGGCGTCGATCGAATACGTTTCCTTCAGATGCTTCAGTTCGGCGATGATCGACCCGGGCGAACGCTTCCGCATTTTCTTCCCGAATATCTCGGAGAGGGTCGGCTGGCAGAACGTGCACCTGTAGGGGCAGCCCCTGGTGCCCATTATGGTGGTTCCCTTCAAGGAAGGGTCTACCCTGTCCATGGAGTACCATGTGTCGAAGTAGCGGTTCATATCGAAGATCGACCTGTCAGGAAGGGGAAGGGAGTCCAGGTCCTCCACCAGAAGCCTGCCGGGAACCAGGTGGGGCTTTCCATCCATCATGAGACATGCCCCCGGGATACCTTCGGGATCCTGGCCGGAAACGATGAGTTCCATTGCCCGTTCGCCTTCGCCGGAATAGACGAGGTCTGCTCCTGTGGTGCTGAGAGTTTCTTCGGGAAGGACCGTTGCGTGGGGTCCTCCTATCATGAGATACGCCCCTGGAGCGTGCTCCCTGACCACGGGGACCGCCTGGAGCACCGCCTGGATCTGGGGGGTGACCACGGTTATGGAAACCGCATCCGGCTGGAACTCCTTCAGCATGGCCGCAAGATGCTCGAATGGACTTGCCTGGAAGGACATGTCGCAGAGCGCCGTATCCGCTCCCGCTCTCCTTGCCACAGCCGAGAGCATGGCTATTCCAAGGCTTGGCTGTCCCGATGGATACCTGGTTTCCGGGAAGACGAACAGTATCCTTTTCAGAGGGCGCATTTACCATCCTTTCCCGTACATCCGCACATCGCCATTCCCAGAAGGAACACCGAGTCCACCGGAAGGCGATATCTTACTCCGCCGTGGGCTGCTGCGTGCACCAGAAGATAAAGTATGAACACCGCGAAGAGGAAAATCGTTTCAGGGTGCTTTCTGTTCCGCCAGAGTCCTATGGCGCCGAAAAGCAATATGCCGTAAAAAAGAAGACCGGCGGTGCGCGCCCTGGCTCCAAGTGTGCCTCCCCCCGGAGAGAGGAACTCGCCCGCCCTGTCCCATGCCAGCCAGAGCATCATCCTGGGATTCCTCAGCATGAACTCCCTTGCGGATCCTCCCATGGCATCGCTTCTGGCCAGTTCGCCGGGGATGGAATCCGTAGATGGGTAGCTGAGCAGTTCCAGGGAGTTAACCGGGATCCCCTCAGGAACCTCTATCCCTTCAAGCAAAAGGACCTGCGGGTGGTTACGCATCCAGAGGTTCAGAGAGCCCTTCGTGGGCATGAGCACGGGGGATCCGAGTTCCACGGCGTTTCGAATCACCCAGGGTGAAACCGCCGCAATGAAACCCAGAACTATGAAAAGCAGGCTTTTCCACCGCCTGCGCCAGGCCAGGTAAGCCATTTCCAGCGGCAGCAGGAAGAGCGCCGTTGCCCTCACAAGGAAGAACACGCCGGTAAAAAGCCCGGTAAGGAAACCATTCCCTCTTCCCCTTGAACAGGAGAACAGGAAGCAGAGGGATATCATCAGAAGTGCGGAATGAGCTGTTTCCGTCATTGCGTAAGCCGTGTAATAAACATATGGAGGATACAGCGCCCAGAGTATCGATGCGGTCATGCCCGACAGCGGACCCCACACATCGGAGACAAGTTTCCTGACGGCGAAGGCCCCGGCCAGGGAGAACGCCAGATTAAGAGCGAACACCGCTCCCGTCGCGACTCCGAAAACCCTGAAGAACAGCGCCAGAAGCACCGAATATCCAGGTTCCATGACCGCTGTGGGGGTCTCCACAGGGGCCAGACCGAACATGTAGTCCTGGTCTTCCGTCCATACCCTGAGCGGGTTATCATCGCTGTTCCTCAGGTGCTTTGCCGCGCCGAGTTCCCTGGAGAACGAGAGGCCGTATCCGTTGAAAATCCTCCCTGCTGTGTGCAGGTAAAGCGCCTGATCCCTCACCGGCGTTGGAAGAACTCCACCCAGGTAAACGAACCAGAGGAACCTGGGCAGGACCACCGCTGCCAGCAGGATGATCCCGGAATGGGGGGTCAGCTTCCGCAGAAAGGCTGTCAGCTTCGGTTCCGTCATGAAGTGCTCCGCCGGTTGAGTATGGAGGCCATGAAGGCCCTGGCGTCATGGGAGATTCCCCTGAAGCCCCGAAGTCTGAAATGCTTCCAGAGAAGAGCCGGTATCCTGCTGAGGGGCTTCCTCAGCAGATAGCTCCTGCCTATGGAACCCTGCGCCCAGTCACGAAGCTCCTTCAGCTCATCGTTGGTGAAATCGGTGAGGTTCACGAGGAGTTCGTCCGCGGCATTCATCGACGACAGGAAGTTCTCGAGGTCCGGGATAAGCCCCCGGTCCATGGCTTCCTGGAAGATCGCCGTTCCCGGGTAGGGGGTAACGAAGAGCATGGGCGCCGTTATGTCCGCTCTGCGGCAGAAATCCACCGTTTCCGTAACCGTATCCCTGGTCTCACCGAACATGCCGATGATGAAACTGCCCTCAGCGTGTATCCCCGCTTCTTCTGTAAGCCTTATCGCTTCGAGGCACTGCTGCGATGTAACCTGCCTCCGCATTCTCTCCAGCATGATATCGGACCCTGATTCGATCCCGTAGGAGATCCAGTCACACCCGGCTTCCTTCATGGCAAGCAGCATCTCCCGATCCACGGTGTTCACACGACCCAGGCACGACCATTTCATTCCTGGGAGTTCCTTCTTCATGAGATCGCAGAACTCCATCACGAAAGCCCTGTCGCTGGTGAAAAGGTCATCGGGAAAGCCGGTGTACTCTATGGAGAAGCGATCCACGAGTTCCCTGATCTCCGCCACTATGGAGGCGGGTGACCGGCGGCGAACCTTCCTGCCGTAGATCCGATAGCAGTAGACGCAGTTGAACGGGCATCCCCTGCTGGCAAGCACCTCCATGTGCCGCACCCTCTTCTGCCTGTGGTCCATGCTGGAGACATAATTCTCCGTGGGGAAAAGGTCCCAGGCCGGCCAGGGAAGGGAGTCCAGGTCGGCAATGGGTTCCCGGGGAGGAGACTTCTCAAGGCCGTTCTCCCCGAGCCACGCAAGACCCTGGACCTTCCTCCAGTCCTCCCCTGAGGAAAGCGCGTCGGCCAGCATGACGGAGGTTTCCTCTCCCTCGCCCAGCACAACGCAGTCGAGACCGCATGACCCGAGATAGAGTTCGGGCACGGTTGTGGCTCCGCTGTTGCCAGCGGTGAAGAACGCCTCTGGAAGCTCCTGCCTGATCAGCCGGGAAAGCTCCCTCACATACCTGAACCTGGTGACCATTCCACCGAAGGCGACCATTTCAGGCCGGGATCCAACCACCAGCTCCACTGCACGGGTAACCGAAAGCCTGTCGCCCTCCATGTCCACCACGGTTACGTCATGACCGGCATTTCGCAGTGATGACGCCACATAGGCAAGACCGAACGGGAAATAGAGCGAATGATGCTCCTCGCCGTACCTCGGGTAAACGAGGGTTACCCTCAAGACAGACCCCTTCCTGAAAGAGCGGAATGTTCCTGCAATAATCGTCAATTTTGCCTGTCAGGTCAAAGCCGCTGCCGGCGGAAACGGAAAAGAGTATGTAATGGAAATGGAATGATCATAGAGGAGGTATCCCGTGCCATCACAGCTTCTCGCTGCCGTCCTGTTCTCACTTGCGTTCGTATCGGCTGACTCCATTCGGGCCTATGTCCGGCCTTCCACCCTGGCCCCCGTATTCTGCTACATCGCTCCAGGCGACACACTGGAAGTAACCGTAAGGACTCGGGATGGATGGCTGGGATTCGATCCGGGAATCGCGCAAGCCGGGAATACGGGAAGCTTCCGTTACCGGTGGATACCGCCTGGCGCCGCCGGGGCTGATACCACCGGCATCCCTGTTGTCTGGGGACCTGAAGCGGCGACCAACTACGTGATGATACTGGACGATACCCCGGTCAGGGCGGAGCCGGAATGCGGCTCAATGATCATTTCGATCCTTCATCACGGTGAAGCCGCCGAGGTGGTCGAGACATCCGGGGAATGGTACAGGATAGCAGGCGTGGATGGCACGGACTCCTGGGGCACGACGGGCTGGATCACCCTCGAAAGCGCATCCCTCAGTGAAATGTAACGCATGAGGCTTCACCGCCGTCCTGAGTGTGCACCCGGAAAGGCGGCGATATGACCGTAAAGAAAAGACATCCTGGGGTTCTCTTGCTTCTCGCGCTGCTCTATCTCCTTGCAGGTGGCATACTTGCAATCGGAATAAAGCTGGGCCTGGATGCCACGGGCATCAGGGAGACCATTCCAGGCAGGTTCCTGCAGCTCATCCTGCAGGTGGGAGCCATCCTCTACTTCTACCGGCTCTATCTGAAGCGGCACGAAGGAACCGGTCCGGGAAGGGAATATCCACGCAGGACAGCCCTTCGGGGGATCCTCACCGGTCTTGCGGCGGGGACAGCTCTGGTATGCATTCAGACAGGCATTCTGGCCATCGCCGGGAGCTATTCGATAGCTTCAGTTTCCTTCTCTGCGGCTGTGCTGGAATATCTGTTCCTCATGATCCTCGTGGGCTTCCTGGAAGAACTGGTCACCCGGGGTGTCATCTTCCGGCTGGTGGAAAGATGGGCCGGCAGCGTTATAGCCATCGCGGTGGTCAGCCTGGAAGGAGCCCTCACCCATGCCACGAATCCCAACTCCACATTCTGGACCAGCGCTGCGGTGGGGCTGGAGTTCGGGGTTATGATGACACTGGTCTACATGGCCACAAGGGACCTCTGGACCGTCTCCGCACTTCACTTCGCCTGGAACTTCACCATGGGCGGCATCTTCGGGGTGAACGTATCCGGGACCGAATCCAGCAGTCTTCTCTCCGCAGAAATCTCAGGACCCGACTGGCTCACCGGGGGCAGTTTCGGAATGGAGGCTGGAACACCTGCGATCATTCTGACTATCCTTCTATGCCTTTACCTGGTAATAAAACTGAGGAAGGAAAAGGGTTTCCAAAGAAGGAG
>ERZ795048.1637-NODE-1637-length-19645-cov-4.099745_pt1 | contig 19645 bp, 9 predicted proteins | sample MGYA00375132_ERZ795048 | MGnify/ENA primary metagenome ERZ795048 (study PRJEB30177, sample SAMN05720225) | activated sludge metagenome | isolation source: Anaerobic digester | place: Hong Kong | collected 2014-12-17 ... | reverse complement strand
AGAAGGGCCGGGGTTGGGGGCAATTAATAAGAGTATTAACTATCTCCCCACCCCACAAAAAAAGAGGCTGCTCTAATGAACAGCCTCTACCATCTAACTATCCGGATCTGGTCCAGATCCTACATATTAAACTAAAACTACCTCTTTACAAACTTCACAACACCTGAATTGCTGTCTGATTCAACATTCAGGAAATAAATTCCCTGAGGTACATCCGAAACATTCAGATTGATGTAGTTTTCACCGGCAGCATTACCTGTAAAAACATCTTTCTGAACGAGCTTTCCGCTCATATCGAACATGGAAACAGAAACATCACTCTGGCTATCCAGGGAAATGAGAAGTTTGGTTGATTGTCCGGCAGGATTCGGGAATACCTCCAGTTTCCTGGCTACAGCCAGTTCAGCAACTGCAGAAGGTTCAACTTCAGTTCCTGAAAGGGTAATTGCTCCCATTCCTTCTCCGTTACTTTCAACACCATAATTTGTGGTACTCCACTGGAACATCGATTCCCAGGTATCTCCGGCAACACCGTCGCCATCATCGTCGTCCCTGGCTCTTGCTTCCATATAAATGACTGCATCATCAGCGGGAGTATAAGCACCATCAGCGAAAGCACCCCATTCAATGAAGGTTTCCAGCAGGTAGGTGTTTTCATCGTTCAGTGATTTGTCCCATGCAGTTTGAACCAGGTCACCTGATATCAACGCGGCATTTGCCCACAGGTCTGAAGAAAGCTTCTCTTCCTGGTCAACATTAAACTGGTAAGCAAATTCCCACTGTGTAAATCCTGCGGTACCATCGGAAAGATCCTTTGAGAAAAGCAGGTTCTGGTGATCGTCTGTCCACCACATGTCTGCATCTACTCCATTGTCTGCATAATAATCATCGAAAATAACTACTACATCATCAACGATTTTCATCACAACGAAAATTCCATCGGCATTCCAGAGCATACCATATTCAGCATAAAAATCAGTCGGATCAGGATCCGGAACAGTGATATTACTGTGTTCCGGAACTTTTGCAAGCGGAACCATCTCAACATCCTTCCAGATAGCATCAATTGTACCATCAATAACAGGTACATTATCCCCTGCCACCTTCAGTGCAGTGTAGGTCTCAATGTCCTGTGCATTCACAGCCATTCCTAATATAGCTGCTACAAAAAGTGTAAATAATCTTCTCATACTCATACAATTTAATAGTTAAAAAAATGTTTTTCAGTAATTTATCTCAATATTTCAATATTAATTGATTCTCAATAACCGTCGTTCTGGGTCAGGTTGGTGTTCTTATCCAGCTCCTTCTGAGGAATGGGGAACAATGTCCTGTAATCGCCGTTGGGCGAATGAGAAAGCCATGACTTGGTGGTATACACCCCAAACCTGATGAGGTCCTGGCGCCTGTGGCCTTCGGCAGCAAATTCCCATCCCAGTTCATCCAGCATCCTGCCATACGTGATATCCGCTCCACCTTCGTATGTATTCCCATGGAAATTCCTGAGCCCGTAATCATATGTGCTTCCCCCGGATAGCTGAGCACCTGTAACGGTCGCATGATCAGGATTATCTTTGAAACGATATTCTCTGATATCCGTAACAATTTCAGCAGCTGCAGGGGCCTGTCCAAGCCTGAGCAGACATTCTGCTTTCATCATCAAGACATCCGCATACCTGAAAAGCGGAAAATCATTGTCCTGGTTGTTGGCATAGCAGCCATCACCAATCTCCCATTTATTAATCCTCAGACTGTGGATCTCCTGTGTTGAATCGATGCCCGGCAGCTCATTTACATATGCCAGGGGTTGACCCACCAGCACTCCGTATTCACAGTACAATGAGTCGCCATTGGAATCGTATTGCTGTCCAATCATCCAACCTTCGGTATACCTTACATCCAGGGTATCATAGGTATCAATAAACTGAGGAATGGAAGTAAGCCCTCCCCAACCACCGTAGAGTGTATTATAGGTACGCTGATTCTGGGGCAGCATGGTCCATGCCGCAATAGAAATGGCACCGGCATATTTATGGTCATACGGAACCGCAAATATGGTCTCTTTAGAGCCTGTATTGTTCTCTTTAAAATTGGTCTTAAAATCCTCTTCGATTATATACCTGCCCGACTCAATAACCATATCGCAGGCATCCAAACATTTTTGCCACTGCGCTGTACCTGAATACACCTCTGCATTCAGGTATACTTTTGCCAGCAGGGTATAAGCCGCCCATTTATTAAAGCGGGCATAGGTATCCGTGGTGTTCTCCGAAAGATCCGGGATCGACTCTTCAATTTCCTTTACGATCCAATTGTATACTTCCAGCCTGGTGGATTGCTCTGGCAAATAGCCTTCTTCCACATCATACCTGTCGACAATGGGAACATTGCCATAATTGTCGCATAGAACCCAGTAATAGGAAGCCCGCAACACCCTTAGCTCGGCACGGAAAGTGGGATCATCGATCAACCCCTGGTCGGAAAACAAAAGGATCCGGTTGGTATTATTAATGGCTGCATAACAATCTGCCCAGAGGTTCCTAACGTGGATCTGCTCTGCTCCCCAGGTATGTTCATGCATCCTGCGGTGATCGTCGTTATCTATAAAACCATATGGTTTGTAGGCCACAGCCAGGATATCTGCGCTGATTTCTTCGGACAGGTACAGGCCGGTGTATCCCCTTTTTGAGAAAAGAACATCTCTCCAGGCTGAATAGGCCGGGCCAAGAACCACACCTATATCATCCAGGCTTGGCTGATAATTCCCGGTAATATCCACATAACTCTTATCATATAGTTCGGTGCAGGCGCTGAAGGAAATCAGTATTCCCAACACCATGCTTATCTGTATCGCTCTTTTTATATTTTTCATGACGTTGTTCCTTTTAATTGAATACTACATTAATTCCAACTGTAAATGTTCTTGTAGTAGGATATTTATCCCTGTTATCATTACCCGGATACAGTCCTTCGGTACTAACCTCAGGATCCATACCTGTATAGTTTGTAATGATAAATCCGTTCAACACGGATCCATAAACTCGCAACGATTGAATGTTTTTTACCCTGGCAGTTGGTATAGTATACCCCAGTGTTATATTGTCAATCTTCCAGTAGTCGCCATCCTCCACATAATAGCTGTTAATTACCGGCGTACCATTTGTAATAACCGGGTATTCAACGCCATCGATCACAACCGGATCATAGGCACTGGCAAGTTTATTAAACAACGGGTATTCGGGAACTTCATAATACATCCGGAAGAAATTCAGAATCTGGTATCCGAAGGCTCCGCGCATGGATATATTCAGGTCAAAATTCCCGTAGCGGAACGAATTATTCCAGGATGCAAAGGCTTTTGGAAGCCCATTGCCAACGACCATTTTATCCTCCAGGTTTTTAGCGGTTGTGGCATTACCCAGCGTATCCAGGTACATCCACTCACCGGCTTCGTTGACCCCAACCACTTTGTTGGTATGAAAATTACCAATCGGCTGCCCTACCTCCACACGGTGTGTTGTTGTCTGGATCGGAACGCCTGCAAATCCTACATCAAAAAAGTCATTTTCCAGTGAATAAATTTCGTTGGAAAGGGATACCAGTAAATTCTTGTTATAGGAATAGGTAGCCGTGGTCTGCCACTGGAATTTATCTGTCCTGACCACATCCGCACTGACCATGATCTCTACTCCCTTATTCTCCATTACACCCACATTCGCAGTCATTATATCAACCAGGTTTGGAGGAACGGGCACAGGATAATTGTATATCATACCGTGGCTTCTCCGTATATAATAATCCACTGATCCATTTACTCTCCCTTTCAGGAAAGCAAAATCAACACCATAGTTTTGTTCTTTCTTCACCTCCCACCTCAGGTAAGGATTATAGTTTGTTGCCGGTTTCAGGGTAGGTACCCATTCCCCGTCAATAAGGAAGTAACCATCATATGTAAAACGGGGGACCCCCAGGAACAGTTCATCCGGAGCCGTACCGGTAACTCCATATCCGGCCCGTATTTTTAAATAGCTGATAAAACTCACATTCTCCATGAAGCTCTCCTCGCTGATTCTCCAGCCAGCGCTAATGGAAGGGAACTGTCCCCATGGTTTTTCAGCCCCGATAAACCTGGAAGAGGCTTCATGCCTTACACTGGCCATCAAAAGATATTTCTCCTTGTAGTTGTATGAAATACGGCCGAAGAAACCGATAAGATTTGAAGCATATTTACTGCTTGACATCAGGTTATCGGCACCTTCGCGTATTGCATTTCCTTTGTTAATATTATCCATAAAGGAATAAGGCCCCGACGGAAAATCCCAGTTCTGCATATAGAAATAATCAGAAAAATTATCCTGGAAGCTATAACCTGCAAGTGCCAGTATATTGTGTTCATTAATACTTGTTTTATACTGTGCGGTAAATTCAAACAGCCTGTCGACGGATTGACTGGCTGACCTGGCGGCATATCCGTTCAGCCCATCCCTGACATTGGAGATATGATCCTTGGTCTCCATGTAACCAAAGTCACTGTTCATTTTACTCCTTGATCCCAGCGCCCTGAATTGCAATCCTTGAACAGGCTCAAAAATCACACTGGCATTCAGACGTTGTGTTTGCTTCTGAGTTTCTCCTTCCGATTCGTAAATGAGAGCCAGCGGATTTTCAAAACGGGCAACAGCCGGTTGCTCAAACCAGTTTCCATCTTCATCTTTAATAGGTGCTGTTGGATTCAAAACAGTGGCCAGCCGGAATATTTTTCCATCAAAGCTGCCATTATCCGAAAGACTCCGGTACCGGATATCATTTGATGTAATACTGACATTGAAGCGCAACTTATTATCAAACATATTATGATTCAGTGCAATCCTGCCGGTAAAATCATTGTTGTTGGATTCGATGATGACACCCTGTAACGATCGGTATGTTGCATTGGCCACATAATTGGTGGTTGCATTACCTCCCCTTAATAAAATATTGTGAACATGACTGAGGGGCAGGTCCCTGGTAATTTCTCCCAGCCAGTCGGTACTCGAACCGTAATCAGGATAGGGATAACCCTCTGCAATTTTCTCCCTGAACTGATCTGCATTCAGCATCTGGGGAACCCTGAACAATTGCTGTGTACTGATATAACCCGAATATTCGAGGGTAGGCTCTATATTTCCCGATCCTCCCTTAGTCGTAATAAGGATCACACCATTGGTACCGCGGGTACCATATATTGCAGCGGCTGAACCATCCTTCAACACATCAATACTTTCGACATCCTGGGGGGCCACTGTGTTTATATCTCCCGGCACCCCGTCAATAATAACCAGGGGATCCATACTAGACGCAAGCGTGTTCTTTCCCCGAAGAAGAATCTGGGCATTTGCTGTCGGATCGCCACTGGGCGTAACGATATTTAACCCGGCAACCTTCCCCTGTATCAACTGTGTTGCATCCTGAACAGCACCTTTAACAAACTGATCGGACTTTACAGTGGCGACCGCACTGGTCACTTCCACCTTCTTTTGTGTTCCATACCCGATAACAACAAGTTCTTCCAGTTGCTCGGTATCATATTGCAGGGTAACATCAATATTTGTACGGCTTTCAACAGGAACTTCGATTGTTTTCATCCCCACATAGGAAAATACAATCACCCCATCTGCAGGTACATTAATAATAGTATATTTACCTTCGAAATCGGTAATAACTCCTGAGAGTGTACCTTTTATCATTACGGTAACTCCCGTTAACGGATCGCCATTTTCATCGGAAACGGATCCGGTAACAGTAATACCATCCTGTAAAAAATCTGGATTAGACGTGGCGGTGACTGCATGAATATTCATAGATATCATCAGCAGCAACCCCAATGCGAGGAAAGAAATTAGCTGTTTCATTATAGTTAGTATAGTATATCCCGATACGCAATTTAAGAAAGCAACACGCCTCACATGTTGAATTTTTGGTTGTTTGTCCATGAATAATAAGCATTCATCCGTCAAAAAGATTGAAAATTGACAGCCTAACAATGAATTTCAGTTAGAATTACGCAGCAAGCAGAATAAATATACCCGGAATTTCATCTATACCCACAACACTTCATACAAGCCGGGTATAAATTTTTATGAAGATCTTTATTTTAACAAGGGTTCTGCATATGCATATAGGATTTTATACCAGGGATCTCGCTCCGGAGCGGGGATCCAGTCTTCAGCAGGCTTTTCCGGCCATTCTCCGTCGGCCCTGAAGACGATGTATTCCAGATAGGGTTCATTTTTATGTCCCACAAAACGTTTTTCAAGGTAAATGGAGTAGTCCTCATCCCCCGTGGGATAATTGCCGGCACCATAGATATTCTCAAGCGTGTATTCTTCAGCTTCCTTATCTGTCAGCTGCTTCCCGAAAAACACGCGGTTTGCTGTATCAGATCCGGGGCCATAGCATTTATATTCCCTGTAGAAGCAAGTGTTCTGGCGTTCTCCCCAGGCGCTCCATCCTTCGGGGGATAATCCTTCCGATTCATAGCAATGCATAAATACCGTCCTTGCATAATCAAACCACGGACGTCCCAGGGAATACGATCCCAGTCCCTCTTTCGCCGTAATTTTGCAATCCCTGAAAACCATTCCAAATTTGTACTGTTCGGGCGTGGATGCTGCGGTCACATATCTCCCCAGCGTATTAATATGACAGCTGTCGAACACTACAATTCCAAATCCGAAGATGAAATCAGTGGCTCCTTCGATAAAACAATCCTTAAAATAATTCCTCGCCCGCATGTCAATATAATAGGTATCCTGCCACCCGGTTATCCTGCAATGAATAAACATTTGTTTGTCGCCGTTTCCATGCAGGGCAACAGCCTGGGATCCAGTCTCAGGATTGCGGATGGTGAGATTGTAAAAGCTTACATTGCTGGCATCCACACGTACGGAATGAGATGTGAAGGTATTGAGCTCAACGGTATAGACAGACCGGTCGTTGTAACTGAGGATCGTCGAATCCATATCTTCTCCGAAAAATACCAGGTTGGGTTTATCATTGGGTACAATGATCTTCTCATGGTACAATCCATTTTTAATATAGATAAGTACCGGGTCAGGACTGTCAGAAGGTGCAGCTGCAATAGCCTCCATTACCGTTTCATAATCTCCGGATCCATCGGAAGCAACCACAATGTCAACATGTTTTGAAAGATCTTTTTCAAATGTTGAATTGCAGGAGCTTGCAAAAAATGCGGCAATAAATAAGAGTGAACATAGAAGTTGAGTAGTTAGTTTTTTCATAGTGTTGAGAATTTAAGCTGAAAAGTAGGCAAAATCTGCTTCATTCCAAAGATTAACAAAGAGCAATGGCTGAGCATAAATCTCAGTATATTCTCTCATTTCAATACCGGAAGCATGATCAAAATCACTATCTTGTTGACCGATAAACTAACTAACATTCATTCATCCGGAATAGCACCACATCCCTGCAGAAAAATACCTGACCTATTCATCAGGTACTGTTCTGTATGATTGGATACCGGAATAACATGTAAACTACTATGTATCGATTCACAATTTCACTTCTCGCCCTGGCTCTCCTGATTTCATGTAAAGAAAAACAACCGGAAGCCATTGACAGGCATGCCCTGGTATCACGTCACAATGTTGAGATAGCAAGTATTGACAGCCTGAACTCCCTAACTGTTGGAAATGGAGATTTTGCATTTACAGTGGATATTACAGGCTTACAAACCTTTCCATTGTACCATGAAACAGGTATCCCCCTTGGTACCATGTCGAACTGGTGCTGGCATAGTTATCCCAATGTTCACAATTACAATCATAACCAGGTACTGAAATATTTCACGGTTAACGGACGGGAAGTTCCATATTATCACGACTTCGGAAGGGAAAAGACTACTGAAAGGGCGTTGGCTTCTTCCTATCTTCGTGCCAATCCGCACCGTATGAATATGGCCCTTGTCGGTTTAAAGATGTTGGATAAGGAAGGAAACAGGGTTGACCTTGAAGACATCTTGAATCCGCACCAGGTACTGGATCTGTGGAAAGGTGAAATCAACAGTAGTTTTGAAATTGACGGGGTACCAGTTACTGTTAACACCGTCTGTCATCCGGAAGATGACATCATTGCTTTTCGTGTACATTCGGAACTAATTGCATCAGGGAGGCTGAATGCAGAGTTAAGATTTCCCGAAGCTGATCCCGGATGGAAAAATATTTCCCTCTGGGGAGAGGATAAAAACCACCAGAGCAGCATCGTCCAGTCAGCTGATGGTATAACCGTCCTTGAGCATCAGCAGGATACCATGGATTATGTGGTGCGTATCAGTCAACAATCAGGATCCGTTGTTCAGAGTGCAGCACATTCATACGAAATCCTTCCCGGTGAGAATGAAAACGAACTGGTTGTCAGTATTTCTTTTGCTCCTTCACCGGAGAAACTTCCTGAAAATGTAGAAAATACGGAAGTGGAAAAGGCATCAGAAGAAAGCTGGCTGGGCTTCTGGAACGAAGGCGGGGCTGTGGACTTTTCTGCCTGTACAGATCCAAGGGCTAATGAACTGGAACGCCGCGTGGTCCTTTCACAATACCTTACAAAGGTGAATTGCAGCGGCATCCTTCCACCCCAGGAAACCGGATTAACATATAACAGCTGGTTCGGCAAGTTCCACCTGGAAATGCACTGGTGGCATGGCGTACATTTCCCTCTATGGCAACGGGGTGATGTCCTTGAGAAACAAATGGGATATTATAAAACCATTCTTAAGGAAGCAAAAGAGCTTGCTGCTTTCCAGGGATATGAAGGAGCACGCTGGCCCAAGATGCTGGGACCCGAAAGGATCACCAGTCCCAGCTCGGTGGGTAATTACCTTATCTGGCAGGAACCGCATTACATCTATTTTGCTGAATTACTGTATAAGACATCTTCCAACCCGGATTCACTGTTGAAAGAATATTCCGACCTGGTTTTCGAAACCGCCGATTTCATGGCTTCCTATGCATATTATGATGCTGAGCGAGACAGGTACGTACTTGGACCGGCCCTTATTCCTGCACAGGAAACATTCAGTGCACAAACAACCATTAATCCAGCCTTCGAGGTGACCTACTGGTACTGGGCACTTAATACTGCTATTGAATGGAAGAAAAGGACGAACCAGGAAGTTCCTGAGAACTGGCTGGCGGTTGCATCAAAAATGTCGGACCTTACGGTTCAGGATTCGCTTTACCTATTTACCGAGAACGGAACGGATTCATACACAAACGAAAGATACATCTCCGATCACCCGGTGGTGCTTGGATCTCTCGGCGTGTTACCTCCCACTGACAAAATCGATCGGGAAATCATGCTCAACACCTTTAATAAGGTAGTTTCGCTGTGGAACTGGCCGCATACCTGGGGATGGGATTACCCCATGGTTGCCATGACAGCCGCCGAACTGGGTATCCCTGATAAAGCCATGGATTTCCTGATGCTTGATGTACAGAAAAACACCTATCTGCCCAATGGCCATAATTACCAGGACGGAAGGTTAACACTGTACCTTCCGGGCAACGGAGGACTCCTGACCGCTGTGGCAAGGATGTGTACAAAGGATCAGTTCCCCAAAGACGGTACCTGGGAGGTAAAATGGGAAAACCTGAATGATTTTTAGGATCCGGAAAGAGGGTGCCTCAAAAGTCGATCTTTAATTTTTGAGACACTCTCTTTACGGTTCCTACTCTACTTTGACCATTTTACGCGTTAATACAATCTCTTCATTCCCTGTGCGGGTTTTGAGCCTGTAGAAATAGATACCGCTGTTAAGTGGACCATCGTAATCACTGATACCCGACCATTCGATAACGTGCCTGCCCGAAGGCAGCGAACTGCTAACCAGGGTTGCGACCTTTTGCCCGGTGAGGTTAAAGACTGAAAGTTCAACATAGGCACTCTCCGGAAGCTCAAAGGTTATCCAGGTCATATCAGAGAATGGATTCGGATAGTTCTGTGCCAGTATTGCCTGCTCCGGTATAATACGATCTTTGACAGATATCTGGGAGGTCGTATCTTCATCATCCATGCCGGGAGATCCGCCAATATAGACCGAAGCACGCCAGTCCAGCGGATCGGTCTGGTCGGTCACCGGGTTGAAATCGACTGGTACCAGTGAATACCCTGCCCCATCAGCCTGTGCAGGCCATCCGTTGGTATCCGAATACCTGAAATGACAAACGGTATCGCCCACTGGATTCAGGTAGGTAATCCATTCTCCGCCGTTATCCAGCTGCCCGCTGTATTCCCCGTACGGTGCAAAGCCATAGCGATCGAAGAATTTATACCTGTTTTCGGCAAGAACGATAAACTCACCGGGTCCGAACCGGGCATGATCGGGGAAAGTAAAATCTATTCCCCCGTCGAAATAAGAAGCTCCAACATCGATGGTGGCATTCCCGGTATTCTTCATCTCAACGAATTCATAAACCTTACTATCTACAGCCTCTTCAGCCAGGGGATGATAATGAACCTCCGTTATTTTAATATCACTGTAATCTTCAAGTATCAGGCAGGTCAGGCTGTTCATTGCGCTCCATTGCCCGCTTGAGAGTGTACGCGCCATATAGATACCCGACTGGTTTATATCAATGGTGCCATCATACAGAATGGCATCCTCAGAAATTGTTGCGCTTGATTCGTCCCAGATTACCGGGTCGGTACCATTGGAGGTATAGTAAATATTCCCTGTACTCACCGTCATGGTAAGTTCATCACCAAACTGTACCAGACCATCCACAGCTGTCTCACCGTTTAGCTGGAAAAGCGGAGGATTGGCATTGGGAAACAATGAAGCCTGGCGAAGCTGGGAAATAAAGACCGAGGTCCGGTTGGGGAAATAGCTATCCAGGAGGTATTCCCTGGCTGCCAGCCAGTGAGGATCTTTCAGGTATAATTCATCGCCCTTCGGATGTACGTCTCTCCTGTAATCGCCCCAGCGGGCAGATTCAGCCGGAATGGCATCTTCAAGAATATCATTCTGTATCATCCACCGGTTTGTAACACCTTCGGGGGTAAGAGCACCATCATTGTAGCAGTGCTTCACTACGTGATCGGCAAATATCCTTTTAAATTCCTCATTTTCCCTGAGTTTCTGAAAAATAAAACTGGGACAGCCACTGTTATTCTCACTTAGCATATTATGTGACCTGCTTTCCAGGATATGCTCAGAATCCCAGCAGAAAAACTGGAACCCGGTGACCGGGTCAACCCTGTTTCGCATGGCGGCCCAGTTATGGTGATCCCAGTCGGTATTCCCACCGTAAAAATTAATTAACATATAATCGATAAGATTGTCCACGTCAACCAGCGGTTCAATGGACAGGTCCGGTTTGCCGTTTTCATCTCTCCCCTGGACATAATAGAACTTCTTATCCGTTTCAAATCCATTGGAAGCCAAATCCACGAGTCGGTCCCAGGCATTGATCTCTCCATCCACCACTTCCTGGTAATCCTTGATTACATCAAAGTCATCCTCCCCTCCATCGAGGTATGCAGCTGCAAAGGTCTTATCCATTCGCTCTGTGGGCTGGTAAATTCCCCAGTAGATACCATTTACATACAAATGAGCATTCCGGTAGCGGCCGGAATTCCATCCCATATCACGCTGTGTATCTTTGGCCCAACCGTCCCGGATACCCTGGTACCTGTCACGTTGAGACGGATCGGAATGTACCCAGGTATTGCAGAATCCCGCCCGCATGGTAATGGTATTAATATCCTGGTTGCTGTCCTCGCCAAAGAAAGGAAACCGAAATTTTCCTTCTCCATATTCACTTCTGAATACCAATCGAAATGAGTGCTTCGGCGATTTCTCCGGCCTCCTGCTGTGCCCTCCCTGTAACCTGACACCGCAATTTTCCTGGAGGGATACAGAACCGTCGGGTTCAAAGAATTCAAAGGAAACGGGCCTCTCCCATCCGTCTCCCAACCCATTGATGGTATTGGTGATGGGTGCCCCGGTATATATATAGATCCCGCCTGAATCAGGGTCGGTACTATGAGAAAAGAAATTTCCTATATCACTGGTAAGGCATACGGTAGGAATTTCGCTCAGTGCCTGTTTTATGGAAGCTGCCAGCGCCGGATCGGCCATAAGCTCGGGATCCATTTCATAGTCTGCAATGGCTGTTCCGTCCTCTGCTGTATAGGGTCCCCACTCAGCAGGATAACCTTCCGGATCGTTGGGCTGATGGATGACATCTTCCGGGAAAATATAGGTATGCGTAGTTGATTCCCCTTCAGATAGACTTAAAACCATCACCATGGCTCTGACAACCGTTGTTTTTGAGATGTGAATCGGTCCGGTATAAGGAAAACCATTAGAGACACCAGGGGTTGATCCGTCGAGTGTATAACGAATAAATGCATCCTCTATGTCCGTACTTAAGATCAGATCAAAAGGCGAACTGTATAATCCCCTCTCATGGCTGAAATCGGGAGGCGGAATTCGGACTGCTGTACTTGAACTGTTGTCGGCTCCGGGTGTGGGTTCATCAAAGAATACATATTCACCATTGTATAATCCATAGGAAACGTCAGCGGATTGGGATGGGAAAAACGGAGAAAAGAGTGTCGCTTCAGAACCATCGGGCTGGAACAAGCCGAGATACTCTCCGCCACCGCTTAATTTAAACCCTGCATGTAATTCGCTTCCTGCCACAGCCCTGTCCTTTCCGGAAGCAAACACCACCAGGTATTCTCCAGCTGCCAGTTCCATATCCGGCAGGTACCATATATTACTTTGTCCGGGCTCATCTGTAAGGCCCCACCCTGCAACGTTTAATGTTCCGGAAGACTGATTATACAATTCAATCCAATCGGAATAGTCACCGTCCTCATCGGCAAGAACCGTTTCATTCAGCGCCATAAACTCTGTAATTATAAGGGCTGGTTCCTGTGCATTCATGTATGCATGGGGCCCCAACAGGAGTACACCTGTTATCAGCAGTAAATAGAAGTCTTTCATAAGTTAGTAGTACAAAAAATCTATCGTATCCGGTAATTCCGGATCTTAAAACATTATATATTTCAAAGAGGCAATGTTTCTCCTGCCCCTTGCGGAAACAACGTAAAGACCGGGCAGGAAGCTACCCTTGTCCAGGGAATAATCAGCTACTCCGTTTTCATCCGGGTAAAGTGTTATTCTTATTCTCTCTCTTCCTGAAAAATCACTTAATACAAAATCCATCGCCTCCTCCCCCGGCATCGTCACAGTGAAATAGGTTTTGCCCGAAGTATCCCCGGTAATCCTGATTACTCCCTGCCTGCCATTATCCCTGGTTATCTCCCGGATTCCTGTATCAATAATCAGCGCATTAATTTCATCTTCGGAAAGGGAATAATTATATATCCGCAGTTCATCCATGTATCCCTTCAACATTACAGGATTCTCTTCGCTGTAACCGATAAGCAGGTCCTCTTCCTGGTCAATAATCCCGGTATTATCGTATTGATATGCCCTTCTCACCCCATCCACATAAAATTTCAACTGGTGGCCGCTCACATTCCTTACGGCAGTTATATGCACCCAGTCTCCTGTTATATAAGATGATGCAGTAACCACAGTCCTGATCTTAACCAGGTTGTCGTCTACCGCAAAACGGATTTCATCCGACGATGTATTCAGGAAAACCTCGTACCGCTTCCCTGTTTTACCTTCCTCTGCGTTTTCTGTATGTGACCCTTTCAGTACGAAACGGTATTCTTCACCGGATGAAAGTATCAGCGGATCCAGTTTGGCATAAAATGCAATGGAGAAATTCCCTGTGCCAAAGTTCAATGTTGGTGAGTGGGGCACACGTACATATTCATTGCCATCCAGGAACAATGCTCCATCCAGAATTCCTTCGGCATGATTGCCTTCAACCATACCTACGATGGAGCCGTTGTTACCAAATCCTGAATGATCCGTTACGATATCTCCTTCCTCCTCATCAAAAGTCCAGTAAGCAACCAGGGTATCCGGCAGCCGGGTTCTAAAGGTCCAGACATTCCCTTCGGTCACGCCCTGGCTGTTTCCCTCATCAATCTTCCAGAAATATTGGGTATCGTACGCTAATTCACCAGTAGTATATACCGTTTCCTGCTGTTCTGAAAGGAAGGGCGGCGGATTCTCTGTACCAAAGAAGACCCGGTGATATTCTGCACCGCTTCCTGCAGTCCAGTTCAATTCACCCTTAGCAGGATCCTGGTAACTATAGCCGGAGTCCGGTGTCGGATATATTGCTTTCAACGGCAGGTTCCCCTGGTTCAAGGCATAGTGTATGGCAGGAACCGAAGCCCTGGAAGTATCAGTCTGAGAAAAAGCACGTACCGTATATCGATACCGGTTTCCCGGTACCTGTTTACTTGTATCAGTAAAGGTGTTGGTTCCTGTGGGAACACTTGAAAGCTTTATGGTGGAACTACCATCGTACCTCTCTATTAAAATACTATCAGCATTTAAAGGGTCTTTACTCCATCCCAGGTGAATTCCATCCAGAGAGACGGAATCAATCATCAGAAACGCTACCGGGTAGATGGAATCCATCATTTCAACCTCGGAGGCTGCCAGGATGAACGGGCCTTCGCCCTTTCCATCATTGGTACGATACAGGGCCACCTGGGTATAATATTCATAGGACCCATCACGTGTGCCGCCAAGTCCGGCAGTAGAGCAGGTTTTGGTCAGATTGATCGTTCCATCCCCGTTTTCTGTAATAAACTCGCTTATGATTCCATTAAATCCATCTATGGCAACCTGTTTATAGGAAGGATCAATATACCCCAGCCGTGCCGCTTTCGCTATTGCATAGACGAACATGCAGCTTGCTGAAGACTCGGTATAATTATTCACGTCGCCTCCCCTGTCGAGGACCTGCCACCATACTTTTTTTGCCGGATCCTGGTAAGTAGCAATAGCCTCAGCCATGCGCTGGAAAACACCGATCACCGAGTCCCTGTCGGGGTGATCCAGTGGCATATAATCCAGGACATCGACGATGGACATGGCGTACCATCCCATTCCCCTTCCCCAGAAACTTTCAGACTGGCCGGTTACCGGATCGGCCCAGAACTGGGAAAGGCTTTCATCCCAGCCATGGTACAGCAACCCTGTATTTTCATCCCTTCCGTGCTTTTCCATCTGGGTAATCTGGTGGACCACGTCATCCATATCTTCAGGCTCTTCAAATAATCTTCCATACTCTGCATAGAACGGACTTCCCATGTACAGGCCATCCAGCCACATTTGCCATGGATAGACTTTCTTATGCCAAAATCCCCCTTCGTTGGTCCGGGGATGCTCATAAAATTGCTTTCGGATATTCTGAGCCGCCACGCGGTAGCGCTCCTCTCCCGTATTCTTGTACAGGAAGAGAACAAGTGTTCCCTCTTTTATCTCATCGATGTTATACTCGGTATAATCATAACCGCTGATTGAACCTCCGGATCCAACAACAGCGTCAAGAGAGCCCTTGATATACCGGTAGTAACTTGAGTCTCCTGTCAATCGCCAGACCTCTTCAATCCCCTCCAGATAGGTCCCTGTTACATAATCCCAGCTTGTAATCCCTCCGGGGTGCCTGGCCATTACAGAATGAGCCATACGTTCCGACCAGCGATCCTGGGCCCGGACCACAGTAAAGGAAAGTATGAATAGCAGTGGTAGTAGTAGTTTTGTTATAGATTTCATTATTACTGCTTTGGCAGTGTACTCTGTTATTAGTGCTGAACAATAATCGTACAGCTTTCCACAGTACTTCCCGTATTCATCCGGACCACGTAAAGACCCGGTTGAAAGGAAGAAGTATTTATGGTAACCTGTGACGATGGTGAGATGTTATAATTCCCGGAATGAAAAATTCTGCCTGTACTGTCCATGATCTGGATTTCCGTTGTTTTTATATCCGAATCGGAAACTTCAAGGATCAGTGACTGATCGGCAGGTACAGGAAAGACCTTGAATTCACTTTCCGTCTTCAACTGCTTTTTTTTTGTATCCACCGATGTTTGATTTATCAGAAAATCTTCCGGATCCAGGGCCGCCCTGGTCACTTTAAAGGTCTTTATTTTTCCCTTGAAGTAATTCCTGTTGTCCATACGGCCTCCCAGGGAAGTCTTTCCTTCTGTACCCAGGATGGAATTGTCGTAGCCTACTACCCCGCTTAGCTCCTCAACACCATTAAAATAAGTGGTAAAAGTGCCATCCTTATAGGTAACAGCCACGTGGGACCATGTTTCAGTAGGATGCACCAGTGTTTCGTCAATCAGGGCCAGGCTGGTTTTATCTGTAAGCATGAAACCATCCATATAGCACTTATTATCCGAATTTACCCGCAATTCGATCATAACCCTTTTTGCCTGGGAATCATTGGGATCCTGGATATGTACAAACCTTGGATCTGTGTTATCGGGGTAGCAGGCTTCGGGCCAGAATACCATCTCAACGGTAAATTCCTTAGCTTCACCGATGGGATTTGCATCGATTTGAAGCCTGTCTTCATCACCATCGAATTGTACCGCTGTTCCGGAGTCAGTGACAACCACCTGCGGATTGCCTGTGTAGGTGAGCGTATGGCCGCCTATGTTTTCAAGGTTATCTATATTCCAGAGTTCATAATAAACACTGTCCTGGGCAAAAGTGCCCGCGGAAAGACCCAGACAGATCATACCCCATACAAGGTAAGGTGCTTTCATGCTATAAATATTACAGGCCCCGGTTGCCCGGGGCCAGGTTAAAATAATATTTTTATTTCACAAGGATCCGGGTAGACTGAACCATTGCTCCGGATTTCACTGTACAAACATACAATCCGGGCTGTACCCTGCTTCCTGAATTGGATTCCAGGTTCCAGCTTAAAGGTTCACCGGCATGTATCTGCTCATTGGATTTCAACGTGGTCACCAGTTGACCCTTCATATTGTAAATCATTACCGATGCCGATTCACTGCTGATTCCCGGCACAATATGTACAAGTTCGGTAGCAGGGTTCGGATAAATATGAACAGGATCAGCTTCGAGCTTTTTATTCGCTACGCTCGATCCTGTCCCTGTCGATTTGGTATAGAATACGAGCCCCTCAACCCTGTTCCCGCTCTGGATCGTTGAAGTCGAATGATCGCATATATTCAGCGTAAAAGAATAATCCCCATATTTCTGCAATGTTTTTACCAGCAAAGCATTTTCTCCTTTCAGCAGGTTAATATTGCCCACTTTGCCGCCATGGTAATCATCATCAAATGCAGCATTGGTGGAATAGTAGCTGTATACCATCTCCCCGTTCAGGTAGACCTCCATTCCCTCGTGGGTGCCGAGCCATAGCTCTGCCTCCTTGGCTTCCGGGGAAGAAAAGTATGTAAAGGCATAAGATACAATGCTTGTTGAAGGGTCATAATAACTCAGCAGGTCAATCCTGTCGTCGAAGAAATAGGTAGCTTCCGACCATCCTTCTTTCCCGGCTTCGGGGCGAAGGGTTCCTTCATCAGTTATAAAATCCTCTTTTACATCTGATCCTTCATATGCTTGCGAAAGGAGCCATGTCCTGTTGCTCTGTCCGAATTTTCCGTATTCGCTGGTATTCTGATCCACTTTCTTGCGCACATCTTCAATAGCAGCCCCGGTAACAACAATCTGATCGGGATTATTGGTTCCCAACCCGGCCTTTTCTGCGAGGGTAATATGAGCGATGTCATCCGGATTCAGGCAGAACAATCTTGTACAAACATGGTCGATTGCCACAGGGTCGGAACCGGCAATAATGGTATTCATCCGTACCTGGTTGTCTCCCCTGTATGTTTTATAAGACTCAAGCGTCATAATGGCATCAACAACAACAAAGTCAATGCCTGCAATGGCACTCAGGTCGACAATCATCTCAGAGGTCCATCTCCGCTGGTTTATATCATGGTAGATTCCGCTTGAATAGCTGGTTCCAGCCATTTTATTATATCCATAATAGCAACCCGGAGCCGTTCCCACCTGCAGTTTCAAGGCATTGGTAATTCCCGTGTCATGTATCTTCAGAACCGGGACATCGATGAACACATCTGCCTCCAGTTCAGCCTTGTGCACGTGGTATTTGGTTCCCTGCACAGCCGACATACCTGCATCACCAAGATCCACCTCAATCAGGTCTCCGATGGATTGATTCAGGTTCACAAAACTCAGGTCAATACCGGAAAGGTATGAATCTGTTAAGAGATCGGTATACCCTGAATTTTCCCATACACTTCCTGAAGTTGATGGATCGTCATTGGTCCTGGCTGTTCCTTCAGCTACCTGGATAGTTACATCCTTTTCTGTAAAATCAGCAAGGATCTTAATCAACGCTTTCACTACACGTACATCGGTATTCTCACCCTGACCGGATGGGCTGTTTGCACCCACCAGGTTCACTTTGATCATCACCACATCACCTTTGTTCACCACCCATTCCAGTCCGCCCTGCAATTCAATTGCTTTCCGGACCATGTCTTCAATCTGTTCATAAGAGGGATTGACCGTCCGGGATACCGGGCTGGTCAGGTCTGCATAATCCGACGGGACGATTGCAACAGTTGCTGTGGCTCCTGTTGCTCCGTCAAATTCGGATTCAAGTCTGTAAGTTCCTTCTTCCACACCATTGGAAGTAAAGAAAAAATCCAGCGATACCAGTCCAACCAGTACCGCAATTGACAGTACGATCCTGTACCGTCGTTTACTTTTTTTATGTTTCATTTTCTATAACAAGAGTATTAGTAGTCTATAAGCCGTATACGTAAAAATGCCATCCAAGATACAATAAATCAGTATCTATTGTCAGAATAGCATGTTATATATAATTCCTAAAAATAAAGCCCCGGCAAGTCCCACAGCAAGGTAAAGGACCATGAAGCGAACTTTGAAAGCCGCGTTCATTAAAACCAGGTTTGAAATCTTTGTGACCGGTCCTGAAATAAAGAATGCCAGGACGGCTCCTTTCGACATCCCGAGGTCGGCCATGGTCTGCACTACAGGGATAGCGGCTCCCCCGCAACTATAGAGGGGGACCCCTGCAATGGTGCTCAGCAATACTGCCATGAAATTATTGGAACTGAAGGCCCGAACGATATAATTGGGATTAACGAATATCTTGATCATGGCAGCCAGCAGGATGGCCAGGAAGAAGTACTTACTGATATACTTCGTCATTTTTCCTGCTTCCTTCAAAAATGCCCTGAATGTTTTCTGTTGAACGGCCGAAGTATACGTCTCCACCGTGAATCCATGGTTATCTCTTAACAGGCCGACAGCCCATTGGCTATTCCGGGTAATGATCCATTGTGTAAAATATCCGGCCGTTATGCCCAGCAGCAGCGCAGAAAAGGTCCGCACCAGTGCTAGCTCCAGGCCCAGGGCCCCGGCGGTAAGAATGAATAGATTGGGATCTATCAAAGGAGAGGAAATCATGAGTGCAATCAGGGGGGGAAGGGGTACACCAATAGCAAAAAGAGCTGCTGAAAGGGGGATAATAATATAACTTCCCAGGGGAGAAACGATTCCGATCAGGGCGGCAACAATAATAGAAACCGATGCAGTTTTATCACTGAATATACGGGCCATCCGATCCCTGGATATATAGAGTTTTATCAGGCTGGATAAAAGAAT
>ERZ795048.1635-NODE-1635-length-19656-cov-16.369012_pt1 | contig 19656 bp, 18 predicted proteins | sample MGYA00375132_ERZ795048 | MGnify/ENA primary metagenome ERZ795048 (study PRJEB30177, sample SAMN05720225) | activated sludge metagenome | isolation source: Anaerobic digester | place: Hong Kong | collected 2014-12-17 ... | reverse complement strand
GCGAGGAGGTCCCCGGAAATGGTCTTCGGGTTTGGGCTCATGATGTCGTGGGCAACGAGCCCCTGCGTTTTGTCACCGTACCTGAGCAGTACCCTTCTCAGGTCGCCGTCGGTTACGATCCCCTCGATGTGGGAGGTGCTGCCAACCAGGGTGAACCCCAGGGATTTCTGAGTCATCTCGACAACCACCTCACCAAGCGGGGTCTCGGGAGTCACCAGCGGGATGCTCTCCCCGGTGATCATGATCTGCGATATCCTGAACATGAGCTGTTTGCCGAGCTCGCCTGCAGGATGAATGAGTTTGAAGTCATCCTGGTCAAAGCCCTTTATGTGCGAGAGCACCACGGCAAGGGCGTCCCCCAGGGCGAGCTGCGCCGTGGTGGATGCCGTGGGGGCAAGGCCCAGGTTGCATGCCTCGCGCTGCACCGTGCATTTCAAAATGATATCGGCATCCTTTGCCAGCGGGGATCTTGCATTGCCGGTGATGGCGATGATGGGGATGCCGAGGCTTTTCAAGGCAGGCAGGAGATCGCAGATCTCTTTCGTATTGCCGCTGTTGGAAAGGACAATGGCGGCGTCCTGCGGCATGATGGTGCCGAGGTCTCCATGGAGACCGTCCACCGGGTGCATGAACACGGCCGGTGTGCCGATGCTCACCATGGTGGACGCAATCTTCTTAGCTATGATCCCTGATTTGCCGATGCCCGTGAGGATCGCCTTGCCCTTGAGATCGGCCAGAATGTTCACCGCCTGTGCAAATGGCTCATCAATCTGGGAGACCAGTCCTTGAAGTCCCTCGATCTCAGTGCGCACCGCCTCTTTCCCCAGCTCGATAATCTCAAACGTGTTCATACGATTCTCCCCACCAGATCGTACTCCATAGTATCAATAATCTCAACATCATAAAAAGACCCGAACTGTGCCGTGCCCTCGTTTATGATGATGTGACCGTCCACATCAGGGGCCTGAAAAGCGGCCCTCCCCTTTAACAGCAAGTCGGTCTCCGGATGGTATCCCTCCACGAGAACCGGGATCTTCTCTCCCAGAAGACGCTGGAGCCTCTTTCTCGATATGTCCTGCTGGATTGCCATGATCCGCTCTTTTCGCATGGCCTTGATCTCTTCGTCAAGGTGGTCGGTCATCATGGCGCTGGCACTGCCCTCTTCCGGGGAATAGGCAAATACCCCGAGGTGGTCGAACCAGCCCTGGCTTACAAACTCTTCAAGCTCTTCAAATGCGCCCTCATCCTCACCGGGGTGTCCCACCATGATGGTGGAGCGTATCCAGATATTCTCCATCCTCGAGCGCAGCAGATCGAGGGCCCGAATGACGGCCCCGGCCCCTCCCCTGCGGCCCATTGCCTCCAGCACGCCTCCTGCGATGTGCTGTACAGGAAGATCGATGTAGGGACACACTTTGGGGTTGTCGCTGATGATCTCGGCGAGCGATTCGCTCAGAGAGTCAGGATGCATGTACATGATCCGTATCCACTCGACACCTGAGATACCCGAGATTTTTTCCACCAGGCCGGTCAATGCGTCCGCCTTTTTCAGATCTCTGCCGTAGCTGCCCACATCCTGGGCAATGAGGATGATCTCCCTGACCCCTCGAGCTGCGAGCTGCCTGCACTCATCCAAGACCTCTGAGGGAGGCTTGCTGACGAGTCCCCCCCTGATACCCGGAATCAGGCAGTACCTGCAGTGATTGGAGCATCCTTCACTGACCTTTACATAGGCACTCACCCCGGTTGTGATGAAGGATCTCTTTACCACCCCCCCATACACAGGAGCGAGATAGCGGACATTGCGCTCGATGGCGCGGGGAAGATCTTCATAGGTCCCGGGCCCGGCAAAGATCTTCACCTCCGGCAGCTCTTGCAGGAGGTCTTTCCCGTAACGGCTCACCAGGCACCCGGCGCAGATCACCTCTTTGCCGTCGTCTATCAGTTCAAGGATGGTCTGGATGGATTCTTCAACAGCCGAGGTGAGAAAGGAACACGTATTGACGATGACGCACTCACTCTCATCCGGGTCGAACTCTATGGTATGTCCGGCTTCCATCAACTTCTCGCAGATGAATTCCGAGTCTACAAGATTCTTGTGGCAGCCGAGGCTAACGATGGAGATACGCTTCATGATGCATTTCAGTCAAAGGCTGCCAGTTTCGGGATAACAACGATACCGTCTTCAGAGACATCATATTTTTTTCGGTCTTCTTCGATGTCGTAGCCGATCACGGTATTTGCAGGTACTGACACGAACTTATCGATGATCGTGTTTTTGATCATGCAGTTTCTGCCGATGTTCACCCCTTCCATGAGGATAGAGTCGTGAACCTCTGCATAGCTGTTTACCCTGACATTGGGAGAGATGATGGACCGCTCCACCTTGCCGCCGGAAACGATGGCGCCGTCACAGATAAGAGAGTCCAGCACGGTACCGATGCGTTTGCCGTCCTCACCCCCGGAAAAGACCATCTTTGCCGGAGGATAGGGGCTGTATACGGTATGGATGGGCCACCTGGGATCGTAGAGGTTGAACCGCGGCGTCACCGAGATAAGGTCCATATGGGCATCATAGTACGCATCGAGCGTTCCGATGTCGCGCCAGTATTCATTGTTCATGACCCCCTTGAACGGGTAGGCTATGACCTTGCCGCCGCTTGCAACCATTCGGGGGATGATATCCTTGCCGAAATCATGATCGCTGGTTTTTCGCTTCGCATCTTCTATCAGTCTCTTTATGAGGACCTTGGTATTGAACACGTATATCCCCATGGAAACAAGGATCCTGGTTGGGTCATCAGGCATGGTGACCGGGTTCTCTTTGGGTTTTTCCTGGAACCCCTCAACGACCATGTCACTGTCCGCCTTTATGATCCCGAATTCGCTGGCCGTCGCTATGGGCATGGGGACAACGCCGATGGTTATGTCGGCATTGTTCTCCTTATGAAATTCCACCATGTTGAGGTAGTCCATCTGATAGATGTGGTCCCCTGAGAGGATCAGGGTGTACTGGGGCATATCCTGCTGGAGGGTGTAGATGTTCTGGAATACCGCATCGGCCGTCCCCTCGTACCAACTGTTCCCGATGCGCTGCTGGGCCGGGATATTGTAGATAAATTCACCGAGCGGATAGGAAAAGAATGAGAGCCATCCCCGCTGAATGTGCCTGTTGAGCGAGTGGGATTTGTACTGTGAGAGTACATAGATCCTTTTCAGACCGCAGTTCACACAGTTGGACAGGGTGAAGTCGATGATACGGTACAGTCCTCCAAAGGGGACAGCCGGTTTTGACCGATCCTTTGTCAAGGGATAGAGACGCTCGCCTTTCCCTCCTGCCAGTATAATGACTTCAATATCATGTAATAGGGACATCATGTACCAATCAGGTCTTTGATTACATCCTTCAGTTTTTTAAGGTCATGCGATTTCTCAACATATGCATCTGCCGCCATTACCATAACATCGTTTTTATAACTTGAATATGCCGTATGTATAATCACCGGCGTATCCTGCCGGGATTTCAATATATGCCCCATGGTTTCAAAACCATCCATCTTCGGCATGCGTAGATCCAGGATGATAAGGTCGGGTTTTTCGTTCTCCTTTTTTTGCAGCATGGACAGGGCTTCTTTTCCATTCGAGGCCACCGTGATGGAATATCCCTCGTCGTTGAGTTCCTCTTTAAGGAGCCTTCGCACGTTTTTATCGTCTTCAACCAAAAGGATCCTTTTCATGACGTCTGTATAATAGCCCTAACCCCGGAGCAAGTCAAACCCTTGAAGTAGATATGTGCACAGAAATTTACAGGTGCATCAAGGTGCTAATCCCTTATCGGTTTTGTTGCCAGAGATATCCTTTCATGCCTGGAGGATCTCAGCGTATCGAGCACCTGGATTACCCGGTAGTAGGGGATGTCCCTGTATGCCAAAACAACGATATCCTGATCAAAAGGCAGCGTCTTCAGGCTCTCCTGCTGAGCGATTTGTCCATCGACGAGGATATTCTCGGAAGAGATGACAACCGTGATGGCCTGCTTGGAAAGTGCCTCTCCGCTGGTGGATTCAGGGAGATTGACCTCGCTGATCTTTAACGGTGAACCGAGAGAGAGCATAAAAAATATCAGAAGCAGGAATACCACATCCACCAGGGGAGTGATATCAATTGCCGAGATATTCTTGTCTCTTGTTCTTCTGAATCTCATGGTTTTCGCCCTTGAGGTACTCCAGTATCCGAGCAGAGGTCTTTTCCATTTCCAGAAGCAGGTAGTCGCTCCTGGCGATGAAGAACCGGTAACAGATATAGACCGGGATGCCGATGGACAGCCCCGTAGCAGTAGTAATGAGGGCCTCCGATATCCCTGAAGCGAGCATCTGCCCGGCCGGACCGTTGCCTCCTACTGCGTGGAACGAGGTGATCATGCCCGATACCGTTCCCAACAGACCCAGCAGCGGTGAGATGGTCGCGATGATTCCCAGCACGTCGATGTATCTCTCGATGGAATATGCCTCCGTTGCCCCTGCCTCTTCCATGTAGTCTTTAATAATCTCTCTGCGCATCCCGGCGTTCTTTATGGCAACCATGATCACCGGGCAAATGGGAGACGAATTTCTCCTGATAAGCTTCTCGATATCCTCGAGCCTGCCCAGACGGGTAAGGCGTTCCACCTCTTCTACAAGATCCCTGGGGATGATCTTGTTCTGCCTCAGAGCGAATGTCCGCTCAATGATTATGGCCAGAGCTATGATGGAGCATGCAAGAAGGGGCCACATCATTGGTCCGCCCTTGATAAAAAACTCCCATAAGGTCATGTTTCCCTCCAGAAATGACTCCAGATATGCCCTTTCTTATCACACAAATAGAGCCAATGTTCAACTTGATACAAATATTAGAAAGATATCCTTGAAATATATTGTACAAGATTGCTAACATTGCAACGATGGAAACGACAGAAAATACAAAAAAACTGGTATGTGTACGATTCTCGGCATTTCCCACGGCATATATCTTTGAAGCCCAGGATATTGATCTTGCAGCCGGTGACCTGGTGGTGGTGAATACCGAGGCAGGTCAATCCGTTGCAAGGGTCCTTGGATATACCTCGCAGGAGGAAGCCGAAGGGCTTGACGAGATCAAACCCGTGCTGAGAAAGGCTACACAAGAGGATATGGAAAACCTGCAGCAGCTGCAGGCAAGAGAACAGGAGTGCTTCCAGTTCTGTCAGGAGAGAATCCTAGCCCGGAATCTGCCCATGAAACTCACGAGGGTTGAACAGCTTTTCGACGGCAACAAGACAACCTTTTACTTCGTGGCTGAAGGGCGCGTCGATTTCAGAGAGCTGCTCAAGGACCTGGTGGAGAAATACCGCACGCGAATCGAGTTACGGCAGGTGGGCACACGCCAGGAGGCAGCCATGCTCGGCGGCATCGGGAGCTGCGGCCGGGAACTGTGCTGCTCGACATACCTTACCAACTTCCAGCGGATCTCTGTAAAGATGGCCAAGAACCAGAATATGACCCTGAATCCCACAAAGATCTCCGGGCTCTGCGGAAAACTGAAGTGCTGCCTGGCCTATGAAAAGGATGCATATGCCAATCTCATAGACAATCTGCCGAAACCCGGAAAAAAGGTCTATATCGAACAGGGTGAGGGCATTGTGGTGAGTATCAACGTGATAAACCAGAGTTTTGTGGCAAAACTTGCGGATAGACGTTTTATTAAGTGCAGAGTTTCTGATATATTATCCGAGGAGGAGTTTCTTCAGCTCGGTGAGCAGAAGGCAAATGAACTGGCAAAGCTAAAAGAGGCTCAAGAGACCTCTCCCGAACCCAAGGTACAGGAAAAATCTCCTGCAAAACCAAAGGGCAGAAGGAGACGCTCATCCAGGAACAGAAGTTCAAGAAAGAAAAGGAGTACCCCATCATGAACAAGTACTTTTATATTACCACTCCCATTTACTACGTGAATGCTAAACCTCATCTCGGCCATGTATATACCACCGTCATTGCCGATGTCCTTGCTCGTTATTACAAACTCTTGGGAGACCAGGTGTTCTTTCTGACCGGTACGGACGAACATGGGGACAAGATCATGGAAACCGCAACCAAGCTGGGGACAACTCCTGACAAGCTTGCGGATGAAAACTCTGCCAGGTTCAGGGCATTATGGCCGGAGATATCCGTGGAAAACGACCGGTTTATCCGTACCACCGAACCTGACCATATAAAGGTCGTTCAGTCAATTCTTCAGGATGTCTATGACAAGGGCGATATCTACTTCGGAGAATACGGCGGGCATTACTGCATCGGCTGCGAGCGGTTCTTCACGGAGACGGAGATGGTCGACGGCAAGTGCCCGATTCACGAGACAGAGCTCATCTACCGGGAAGAGCAGAATTACTTTTTCAAGATGGAGAAGTACCGGTCGTGGCTCGTAGACCATATCCGGTCAAACCCTGATTTCATCAGGCCCGAGCGGTACAAGAACGAGGTTCTGGGCATGCTTCGTGAGCCTCTGGACGACCTGTGTATCTCCCGGCCGAAGAAACGGCTCTCCTGGGGCATTGAACTCCCGTTTGACAAGGACTATGTGTGCTATGTCTGGTTCGACGCCCTGATCAACTACGTAACGGGCATCGGTTATCCGGACGGAAAAAATTTCACTGATTTCTGGGGCGTAGCCCAGCATCTGGTGGGAAAGGACATCCTGAAGCCCCATGCGGTCTACTGGCCCACCATGCTCAAGGCCACCGGGTTGGAACCCTATAAGCACCTCAACGTGCACGGCTTCTGGAATGTCGATGCCAGCAAGATGTCAAAGTCGCTGGGCAATGTGGTTGATCCGCTCGATATGAAGGAAAAGTACGGCATCGATGCATTCCGGTATTTTCTCGTGAGGGATATGGTCTTCGGGCTTGATTCGAATTTTTCAGAAGAAGCCCTCATCGATCGCTACAACGCAGACCTTGCAAACGATCTCGGCAACCTGGTGAGCAGAAGCACCAAGATGGTGGCGAAATATTTTGACGGGATCCTGCCGGAACCCGGCGACGAGCTCAAAGCCGAGGACATTGAACTGAGGGATCTTGCCGAAAAGGTCGTGGCAGACTACCGCACCAGAATGGAAAACCTTGAACTGCACACAGCCATGGCGACTGTGTGGACACTCATATCAGGATTGAACAAGTACATCGATCATACTGCCCCGTGGAACCTTGCGAAAGAAGATACGGCAAGACTCGCCACCGTGATCTACCATATCATGGAGGCCATACGCTATGTTGGGGAAATGATCTACCCGACCATGCCCGATACCTCCAAGAAGATCCTTTCCATACTGGGCATCACGAGCGATATGACCATCGAGACTCTCGTCTCCTTCGGCAGGCTCAAGCCCGGGATAACAATTGTCCCGAACAAGGCCCTCTTCCCGCGGGTGGACAAATTAATCCAATCCGAAAAAACGGCCGAAGAAAAGGAAGAAGAAAAGAACCTCATTGATATCGCAGAGGTTGCAAAGGTTGAGATGACGGTGGGAAAGATTACTGAAGCGAGCAAGGTACAAAAATCAGACAAGCTCGTGCTGCTCAAGGTGGATGTCGGCAGACCTATACAGATCGCTGCAGGCATCGGGCAGTCATACTCGCCTGAAGAACTCACCGGGAAGTATATTGCCGTGGTAACGAACCTGAAGCCGGCCAAACTTATGGGCATAACCTCTGAAGGAATGCTCCTTGCCACGGATACCCCCGACGGAAAGCTTTCTTTAGTAACCTTTGACAAGGAACCTGCGGTGGGTTCGAAGATACGCTGATCTGTTAAGGAGGCTAGATGCAGAAGGTACCGATTACTCTGGTAAAACCGGGGATGATCCTGGCAAAACCCGTCACCAATGAGAAGGGCATGCCGCTGTGTGCCGAAGGTACTGAGCTGAGCGCCAACCTTATCGATCGACTGAAAAAGATGAATGTGAATACGCTGACCCTCAAGGGACACCCTGTGGATCTCGGGGACAGTGAAAAGACCACCCAGGAAAAACTACAGGATCTGAAGGAGAGGTTTTCCAGGGTGGAGGGTGATCCGATAATGGACAAGCTCAAAGATGCCATTGCATCAGCCATTACATCCGAGGAGAGTGAAGACTCCATTGATGAACAACCAGACGAGCACGAGGTGAGCACCGATGAGTAAGGCCCAGCAGCTCAAAGCAATTACCAAACGGATACAGACGCTTCCGTCACTGCCCCAGGTTGTACAGGAGCTCACCAAGATGGTGGAATCTCCGGATGTGACGGCAAAGGAGATGGGCAGGCTCATATCTTCCGATCAGGTCCTCAGCGCAAAGGTCTTAAAGCTTGTCAACTCCCCGTTCTACGGTTTTCCAGGGCGCATCTCATCTATCAGCCATGCCATCATACTCCTGGGGTTTAACGTGATCAAAGGGGTGGTCCTTTCCGCATCGGTGTTTGATCTCATGGAAAAATCCATGGTGGGACTCTGGGAGCATTCTCTTGGCGCAGCCGTTGTATCAGGAACCATCAGCCGCTCATTGGGTTTGAGCGAGCCCGAAGAGATATCGACCGGTGCGCTCCTGCACGACATCGGCAAGGTTCTGGTCCGGGTTTCCCTGAACGAAGACTATGAAAAGATCACCTTTCTGGTGGACAGCAAGGGGTGCTCGTTCAGGGAGGCCGAACAAGAGGTGCTCGGTGTTGACCATGGCGAGATCGGCTCATGGCTTGCAGAGGAATGGGGACTTCCCGAGAGGCTCTCCATACCCATCACCTTTCACCACGAACCGGAAAACGCGCCCAAGCTCCAGGATAGAGTCGCTATCGTCCATATCGCCGACAGTATCGTGAGGGCATTCGGCGTGGGCAGCGGAGGAGATGGGTGGGTAGGCCAGATATCTCCACAGGCATGGGAGTATGTCGGTATGGATGAGGCTGATCTTTCAGGGCTGATGAATCAGATCATGATTGATCTGGAAGAGGTGGGAAATTATCAGTTGTAATGAAAGGGGAGATGTTTTGAAAGCAGTTGTTATTGTAAAGGATCAGCTCGATGAAAGGATTTCATCTCTCATCCACGAACAATTCGAATCATTACAGCTCATCGAAAGCAATGAAGACGTGGTCTCACTTATCTACATGGACCCGCCCGATATCATTCTCATTGACCGGTCATATCTCCTTGAGCATGACGGAAGTATTGTCCAGGAATTCAGGAGCAATACCATATACGGCCATCTGCCCATAGTTGCAATCTTCACCGAAGATGATCTGACCGACATATCCTGGGATGACGTTCCCCTTGAAGATTTCATCATTTCGACAGACAGCGAGCTTGCCATAAAGAAACGGATCCAGTTTATTGCACAGCGTGCCGGAAGGGAACAGGACACCAATCCGCTCACCCGGTTGCCGGGAAACGAGTCCATCATCCGGCATATCCAGCAGATGTTTGATGCCGGGTCTGAGATTGCAATCGCGTGGGTCGATATCGACAATTTCAAACCGTACAACGACCGGTATGGTTTTTCACGAGGCGACGAGGTGCTCCTGGCAACTGCCAGGATCATCACCAATGCCGTCAAAGAGATCAAGCAGAATGATACCTTTGTGGGGCACGTGGGTGGTGATGATTTCGTATTCATCTCCCCGATTTCCGGCATACGTCCTCTGTGCGAGGAGATCATATCCCGGTTCGATATGGTGATCCGGAATTTTTACAATGACGACGACCTGGAAGCCGGAGGCATCATATCCACGTCAAGGAGCGGGGAGACAAGAAAATTTCCCGTTATGAGCATATCCATTGCCGTGGTAATGAACGAAGAAAAACGATACAAACACTACGGACATGCCTCACAGGAGGCCACCGAGATAAAACACTACGTAAAGAGCATTGAAGGCAGCAATTACATGATAGACAGAAGGGGAAAGAACAGGTGATACCACGATATACACGAAAAGAACTCGCACATATCTGGTCTGATGAAAACAGGTACCAGAAATGGCTCGATGTGGAGGTCGCGGCTTGTGAAGCATGGGCGCAGCTCGGAAAGATCCCACCTTCCAGCATCGAGAATATCCGGAAGAATTCCAGATTCACGGTGGGGCGTATTGAAGAGATTGAGGCCGTCACCCGGCACGATGTCATAGCCTTTGTTTCCTGCGTCGGAGAGTATCTGGGGGACGACGCCAGATACGTCCACATGGGATTGACCTCGTCCGATGTCCTGGATACGGCCTATGCCCTCCTGCTGAAAGAGAGCAGCCTTATCCTCCTCGATGACATAAGAGCCCTCATGGCTGCCCTGAAAAAAAGGGCCTTCGAATATAAACATACCCCTGCCATGGGACGATCTCACGGTATCCATGCAGAGCCCATAACCTTCGGACTGAAATTCGCCCTGTGGTTTGCCGAGATGGAGCGGAACCTCAAACGGATGGAAGATGCCATGGATACCATCTCCTATGGAAAGATATCAGGGGCAGTGGGGACATTTGCAAACGTTCCGCCTGAAGTGGAGGAATATGTATGTAAAAAGCTGGGGCTGAAGCCGGCGCCCATAAGCACACAGGTCCTTCAGCGGGACCGGCACGCGCACTTCTTTTCGACACTTGCCATCATAGGGGCAACGATCGAAAAGATCGCCACCGAGATCAGGCATCTGCAGCGCACCGAAGTGCTCGAGGCCATGGAGCCGTTCGGCAAGGGACAGAAAGGCTCTTCTGCCATGCCCCATAAGAAGAACCCCATTCTCTCGGAGAACATCACGGGCATGGCCCGCCTCCTGAGAGGGTATTGCCTCTCGGCACTGGAGAACGTGGCGCTCTGGCACGAACGGGACATCTCTCATTCGAGCGTGGAGCGGGTGATCGGCCCTGATGCGACAATCATCCTCGATTTCTCTCTCAAACGGCTGCAGGGACTCATAGAAGGACTTGTCGTGTATCCCGAAAACATGCAGAAGAACATCGATATCACCAGAGGATTGTGGCACTCCCAGGGAGTGCTCCTGGCGCTGGTGGAAAAGGGAATTGCCAGAGACGAGGCCTACCGTTGGGTGCAGAGAAACGCGCTCAAGGTCTGGGAAAACAGAGAAGATTTTCAGGACCTCCTGAGAAAAGATGATGATGTCATGAATGTTCTCAATGCGCAGGAGATTGAGAAGCTCTTTGACATTTCCCATCACCTTGCATATGTTGATACCATCTTTGAAAGGGTTTTCCATGAATAAAATTGATGAATTGAGAGAGCTCATTAAGAGCGATGCAGTCAAGTACGGCAAATTCATCCTTGCCTCGGGCAGGGAGTCCGATCTCTATGTGGACCTGAGAAAGGTAACGCTGAACCCGAAAGGGGCACTGCTCATAGGATCCATCATCTTTGACATGATAAAGGAACGATCCATAGATGCAATCGGCGGCATGTCGCTGGGTGCCGATCCCATTGCCGTTGCGTCGAGCCTCGTTGCCTATCAGGCAGGGCGTACCATCAATGCCTTTCTCGTCAGGAAAGGGAAAAAGGACCACGGCACGAAAAACATGATCGAAGGACCCTTTGAAAAGGGGTACAGGGTCGTGGTCGTCGAAGATGTGATAACAACCGGCTCCAGCACCATTACTGCGATAGAGCATATCGAGGAAGCGGGCATGGTTGTTGATATGGTGATCGGTATTCTGGACAGATCTGAAGGAGGGAGAGAGGCCATAGAAAAGCTCGGCTATGAGGTCCGTTCCATACTAGAGAGAAAAGATCTTTAATCTTTTATGGACATCCGGTTCTTATTTAATGTTATCTTATTTATAGCTGTATGTTTATGCCTGCCTGTTTCGGACATCAGCGGGCATGAGTCGATCCCGGTGTCTTTAATCAGTATGGATCAGGGAACATACAGCATCTGCGTAGACAAGTCTCAGCAGCGTCTGCATCTCTTCGCTGGCAGAGACGAGGTTTTGAGCCTTCCCTGCTCAACGGGCATGAATCCCGGCGACAAACAGATTGAAGGAGATAGGCGCACCCCTGAGGGCATATACTTCTTTAAAGAGATTCTCCATGATGAGGAGCTTCCGGGGTTTTACGGCTGGCGGGCATACGTCCTGAATTATCCCAACCCGATTGATGTCGCCAGGAAAAAGAACGGAAACGGTATCTGGATACACGGAAGAATCATTCCCCTGGATTCCACCGATACCAAGGGGTGTATCTCGCTGACCAATGATGACCTTAAGAAGCTCTCAGGATACCTGAAAGCATATCGAACCCCCATCATCAGTATCGATGACATGATCTATATCGATGAAGATTCCATCAATGCCATGGAAAAGGTATATACAAACTTTATCCACTCCTGGCTGGATGCATGGGCGAACAAAGACGTCGAGCGGTATCGGTCGTGCTACTCTCCCCGCTTCACCGATACCCTCAGGGGAGATGATCTCGATACATATATCGAACGGAAACAACAGACCTTTGAAAAGTACGATTACATATCCATACTCACGAACGGCATCAGGATTGTCGGTGCAGACGGGTATGTGATCGGTTATTTCCTGATGGACTTTGCCGGCGGAGGTTTCCAGAGCTCAGGCGTCAAGTTTGTATATCTGGAGAACGGCCGGAGCGGACCGAAGATTCTGGCTGAAGAGTTCTTGCCTCTCAAGAATGTTCCCTACTGGGAACAGGAGGCCAATGAACTTATGGAAAAGGAGCGTGATTCTCTCATGGCGTTCTTAGACACATGGAAAACCTCCTGGGAGACTAAGGATCTTGATAAGATGAAGGACTGTTATGCATGGTCCTTCCCTTCACGAGATGAATATTTTGCACAGAAGCAGAGAAATCTTGAACCTTACCGAGATATACAGGTAATGTTTGATGATATAGAGACGAACCGTGAAGGGGTGTACTGGGAACTGCGGGCCAGACAGAAATTCACCTCCGATTGTTACCAGGATACAGGGATGAAAGAACTGCAACTCATCAGGACAAATAAAGGCTTTTTTATAACAGGAGAAAAATGGGAACGTATCTATGAGGAATCGTGAGCCGTACCAGATCATTATTATGCGTCCGACCGGTGAAAGGCCGGTGATGACCGTCCGGTCATTCTGGGCCAGGCTGATACTCATCTCGATCATAGCTCTTGTGGCCGCCATGGGCATCATGACCGTTATGCTGCTGGATGCCCGTCATACCGGGGAGAAGCAGGAGCAGACAATCGCCATGCGGGCGCAAGAACTCAAGGATCTCAATATCCTCCTGATGCGCAAGGACGAAGAGATCATCTCCCTGAAAAAGAAACTCAGCATGAGTATTACCCATAAGGCCGTACCCGTACCCGAGGTCACCAAGCCTCTGCCGAAACTGTTTCCTCCTATCGTTGAAATAACCGATGTCTCTGTCGGAGGAGATCGGCTCCTGTTCAAGATCGTCAACCTCAAGTCACAGCAGCCGGAGATGGCAACGGGATATGTGTATGCAGTGTTCAAAAAGGGAGATGAATATGCATGCTATCCTGATGTAAAGCTCGATGAAGGACTGCCTGTGGAAAAGAACAGGGGGCATGCCTTTACCATAAAGAACTTCAAACCCATGAGTATTAAGATGCCGCAGACGATAGGAATCTGGGACACCGTGAACTTCTATATATTCGATGATGAAGAAAAGCTGCGTCTTGCAATGCCCGTCAACAGGGTGCAGCTCCAGTAGCCGGTATGAATCATATGCTTAAAAGACGACTCATCTGTATCATTCTTGCCCTTATAATTCCCCTGACAGGATATGCCGGACGAACCCACGAGGTATTCTTCAAGGGAACAGATCACGAACTGGATATATACCGCATACACGGACAGGAGGAAGGACCAACCCTGATGATCATGGGCGGCATTCAGGGCAATGAGCCGGGCGGCTACCTCGCAGCTGACCTTTACGTGGACATGGGTCTGAAAAAGGGGAATCTGATCGTGGTTCCCAGGGCCAACTTCTATTCGATCCTTGTCAATGACCGGGGTCCCAACGGTGACATGAACCGGAAGTTTGCCGATGCCGCAAGCGTCGATCCGGACAGTGACGTTGTGAAAAAGATCAAGGACCTCATGGCCGAAGCGGACTATTTCCTCAATATGCACGACGGCTCTGGTTTTTATCATCCCGACTACATCGACAACATGCACAATCCCAGACGGTTCGGGCAGTCCATCATAACTGATTCCGCTGTCTATACAACGCCTGACGGGGTGGTTCACGACCTCGAAGGCATGGCGAACCGGATCATCGAACGGGTGAATACATCCATACATGACGAGGAGTACCGGTTCCGTTTCAATAATCACCAGACAGCATCCATGGACAGTATTCACAAAGAACAGCGGAAGTCCGCAACGTATTATATGCTCACGAAATTGAACAGGCCGGCATTTGCCAGCGAGACATCGAAATCCATCAAGGATTTCAGGAAACGGGTTGTCTTCCAGACCATGGTGGTCAATGCATTCATGAAAGAGGTCGGGATCGAGCCCGCGCAGCCGAGCATCTATATCGATCCCCCCATGCTGGAATATGTTCTGGTGTCGCTGAACAACGCCAGCCCAATCGCCGTAGGTGAAAATGAGCATCTCTTTGTAAACCGGGGCGATACCTTGAAGGTCACGGATATCAAGGCGAATTATACCCGCGGGGTGATCGCAGATATCAGAGGCTATGGACAGATAAACGATACGGGAAAGGAGCTGACGATAGAAAATTCCACAACGGTGGACGTGAGGAAAGATATGTTCCCGTGCGGAAAGATCTATGTCGATATCATCCCGCACGCAAACAGGACATGGCTCATCATCGAGATAAATGATGTGGACTATGCACTGAAACCCGATGATGTCCTCAATGCACCCATAGGCTCTGTCCTTGTGGTCAGAGACCTTGTATACAGGGGGTCTACGAGCCACGGACTCAATGTCAATTTCAAGGGATTTGTCTCCAACTGGGACGACAATACCGGCGAAGACCGTGGGCATCCCATCAATACATCCGCACTGCTCTCCCGGTATGCCCAGCGGATCGATGATGATACCAGACGATACCGGATATCCGCCATGCAGGGCGAGACGCCGGTTGCGAACTTCTTTATCGATCTGAAGGTGAAGAATTGATGAACATCCTTGCGATAGAGACCTCATGTGATGAAACCGCAGCGGCAGTGGCAACCGATACAGGGGAGATCCTCTCCAATGTCGTTGCCAGTCAGATAGCCGATCACGCTGCCTTTGGCGGGGTCGTTCCCGAGATAGCATCGAGGAGACATATAGAACTCATAGACCCGGTGGTAACACAGGCAATGGATGAAGCCGGCCTTGAGTATCAGGATCTGGGAGGAGTTGCCGTCACCCAGGGACCCGGGCTGGTGGGGGCATTGCTGGTGGGGATCTCCTTTGCAAAGGCGCTTGCTTACGGGTTGCATATACCGCTGTGCGGCATAAACCATCTGGAGGGGCATCTGTGTGCTGCACAAATCGATCATGCGGTCACCTACCCCCACATCGGCATGGTTGTCTCAGGCGGACATACATCCCTCTACCTTGTGAGGTCGCCTTCCGAGATCACCCAGATAGGCCAGACCCTTGATGACGCTGCGGGAGAGGCCTTCGACAAAGTGGCCAAACTGTTGGGGCTCGGCTATCCCGGCGGGGTGATCATTGAAAAGATATCCAGGGGAATAGAACCCCATGGGATCGATCTGCCTCGCCCCATGATGAACGACGACAGTTACGACTTCAGTTTCTCCGGACTGAAAACAGCGGTGCTCAACCGCGTTATCAAGCAGGAGATATTCCCGGAGATGGACCTGCGATTCTCCGGCCTTCCTGAAGAAAAGAAGCCCATGCCGGGGAAAGAGGACCTGGTCTGCACCATTGCCGCATCATTCCAGGAGGCCGTTGTAGACGTACTTGTGACAAAGGCAATCAAGGCGGTAAAAGACCATGGGATGAATCTCCTCGTGGTGAGCGGCGGTGTGGCGAGCAATACCGCGCTGAGGTCTCGCCTTGGGTCCTGTGCGGATGAAGAGGGTATCGGCCTTATCATCCCTGAGCGGAAATACTGTACCGACAATGCAGCCATGATCGCCATTGCCAGCATCAGGTATTTCAAAGACGGCCTTTATTCCTCCCTTGATATGAATGCACGCTCGAGATGGCCCTCGATTACCAGGACCGATTCTGATACATAGGATCCCTCAATAATCTGGTGCACTATTCCGGGTGAAGGAAGGAACAGCACAATGAAAGCAAAAAGGTCGCTCGGGCAGAACTTTCTGGTCAATGTCGGTATCGCCGAGAAGATCACCAACCTTGCTCAACCTGCGCCGGACGATCATATTCTCGAGATCGGCCCGGGCAGAGGAATTCTCACCAGGATCCTTGCGCAGAGAGCCTCTCATGTCACTGCCGTGGAAAAAGACGACCACCTCTATGACCAGCTCTGTGCTGCATTTGCAGGTCAGCGCAATGTTAAACTCATACACGGTGACATCTTGGAATGCGATCTTTCCGTCCTGATCGGATCAGGAACCAAGATCGTTGCGAACCTTCCGTACAATATCGCCTCACAACTGATTATCCGTCTTACTGATTTTGCAGATGAGCTTTCTTCGGTGGTTGTCATGGTACAAAAGGAGGTCGCCGAAAGGATCTGCGCCCGCACCGGACAGAAGGAGTACTCCGGGCTTTCCGTGCTGGTTTCTTCCGCCTTTGAAGCGGTGCCCTCCTTTACCGTTTCACCGAACAATTTTATCCCGGCGCCAAAGGTTACGTCCCAGGTGATCAAGCTCCTGCCCCGAAAAAACCCGGTTCCCCGGGCAGAAAGAACGGTATTTAAACAGGTGGTGTTCCAGGCCTTTGCACAGAGGAGGAAGATGCTCAAGAACTCCCTGCTGGGCCTTGTGAGCATGGACAAAGAACTCCTGCAGGAGATTGCCGGGGATGCACAGATCGATCTGACCAAGCGGCCGCAGGACCTTTCATACGAAGATTACCACCGGTTAAGTCTCGCCTATACAAACCGATCGACCCTTAAAGAGTGAGCTGAGAATCCAGGGTTATACTCCTTGCCGGCGGTTACAATCCGGTTACGACTCAGTTACAATTCATTGTAACCAGAAGTACGAGCAGGTAATCGATGTAATCGTCATAAAATAGTCATTTAATCTTTTGCTCTCTCTATCTAATTGTTTTTGTTATTTTATTTGATTTGCCTAGAAGCGTCACATAATTGGCATGTGGATTGCCTTATAGCCCCTAGATCGTAAAGATCTGGGGGGGGTATAAGGTGAGAGACATTACAATAATTCTTATTGGCTGTTTGGTGCTTGTGCTTATCAGTTTTCCCGCTTTTTCCGCAGAGTACAAATCTGACGAAGTCATCGTAAAATTCAAGGCGGATCATTCCATGAGCAGTTCCATGGTTACCGGAGATGACAACCGGGCGATGACCATAGCCGTGGACGATGCTGGGGAGGCTTTGCAGGAACTCTCTGATAACGAAGAAATCGAATACGTGGAACCCAACTTTGTCATAGAAGCGGAAGATATCCCGAATGACTGGCCCTATCTTGAGAGCGAGTGGGATGATACCGACATTATAGAGGCATGGGGAACTATCGATGTCTCCGGGCCGGGCACCCAGGTGGTGATTGCCGTTGTGGATTCCGGGGTTGATCTCGATCATCCTGAACTGGCCGGCAGACTCATTGCAGGGTATGATTTTGCAAACAACGACACCGTTCCTGAGGATGACACAGGCCATGGAACCAAGGTCTGTGGTATTCTTGGGGCAATCGGCAATAATAATGTAGGGATTGCTGGTGTAGCGTGGAATGTCGACATCGCAATCATGCCTCTGAAGTTCATGAAAAACAACGACGGAAAAACCACAGGATCCCTTTCCGATGCAATCGATGCCATCTACTACGCCGTCAATAACGGAGCCGACATCATCAATGCGAGCTGGGGATTCTACTCATATTCCGCCTCTTTGGGAGAGGCGGTTCAGTATGCACGGGACCATGGCGTGTTGTTCATCGCTTCGGCCGGAAATAAGAGCCAGGACAACGACATAAACGACCACTACCCGTCGAATTATCCGTATGACAACGTCATCGCCGTGGCTGCCATGAACCGGTATGGTGACCTGGCAAGCTTTTCAAACTATGGCGAAGAGACTGTTGATATCGCCGCACCGGGCGACGGGCTTTCAACAACCATTCCGGGCGGCTATTCCAGCTGGGTCTCAGGGACCTCCTTTGCAACGCCCTTTGTCACCGGCGTGGTCGCCATGGTGATATCGCAATCCCCGGACCTGGACTATATCAGCGTGAGAAATGCCCTGCTCGATACCACGGTCATGGATGGGAGCTACACTCAGGATCTTCTGCTGAGCGGCGGGTGCGTGAATGCCTATAATGCACTCCAGGCCGAAGAGAGTTTCGATGCATCATCCAAGGCGACAACCTCACCGAGTACTACACAATCGAGCGCTCCGTCAGCTGAGTCCGGAGGCGGTGGCGGAGGATGTATGATCCAGAGCACGAAAGATGCCAACTCTGCACTGACCATCATCCTGTTGACTTCTTTGATAGTCTTGTTCCAGGTGTCACGCGCGAGACATCAGGAATAACCTATACCCCCTGCCCCCCTATGATTAGGGGGGCAAACCCCAATTTCAAATGAAAAAACCTTCGGCTCAAGCCGAAGGTTTTCTTGTGTGCAGAAGAAAAGAACCCCCGCTACTAACGGAGGTTCTTTCAGAGTTATTCAGGATTAATCCTTTCCCTGACAACGAAAAGAGTTTTTCCTTAGATGCTTTCTATAGCCATAGCCATACCCTGACCACCACCAATGCACAGAGATGCAAGGCCGAGTTCGACATTGCGGCGCTTCATTTCATTTATCAGGGCGATAACTATACGGGCCCCGGTGCAGCCGATAGGATGGCCGATGGAGATGCCTGATCCGTTGACATTGGTTATATCCGGGTTGATATCCAGTTCCCTCATGCATGCTATGGCCTGGGAAGCGAATGCCTCGTTCAGCTCAAAGAGACCGTAATCCTTGATGGAGGTACCGGTGATTCTCATGAGCTTCCGTACCGCCGGGATCGGTCCGAGACCCATGTATGCAGGATCCACGCCACCGGATGCATATCCCTTGATCCGGGCAATCGGGGCAAGCCCGAGTTCCTTTGCCTTGTCCTCGCTCATGATGAGGCATGCGGCTGCGGCATCGTTAATCCCCGAAGCATTCCCGGCTGTGACGGATCCGTCTTTCTTGAAGGCGGGCTTGAGCTTTGCCATCTTTTCCAGCGTGGTATCCATCGGGCGTTCATCGGTATCGAATATGATGGGATCACCCTTTCTCTGGGGTATGACGACAGGGACGATCTCATCCTTGAGGATCCCCGAGCTGATGGCTGCCCTGGCCCTCATATGACTGTCGTATGCAAGTTTATCCTGTTCTTCCCTGGTGATGCCGTATTTCTCCACGATATTCTCCGCCGTAATGCCCATGTGATAACCATAGAAAATCTCGTAGAGACCGTCAAATACCATGAGGTCGGTGGTCTTGCCGAAGGGCATGTCCATCCTGTGGCCCCA
>ERZ795048.1630-NODE-1630-length-19698-cov-10.179606_pt1 | contig 19698 bp, 18 predicted proteins | sample MGYA00375132_ERZ795048 | MGnify/ENA primary metagenome ERZ795048 (study PRJEB30177, sample SAMN05720225) | activated sludge metagenome | isolation source: Anaerobic digester | place: Hong Kong | collected 2014-12-17 ... | reverse complement strand
GCGGCAACAAAGGGGCCGCACTGACCACTTTCCTGTCGCTGGCCGGCCGCTACCTCGTGCTGATGCCGAACAATCCGCGTGCGGGCGGCGTATCGCGTCGCATCGAGGGCCAGGATCGTTCCGAACTGCGCGAAGCGATGAGCGTACTCGAGATCCCCGAGGGAATGGGCCTGATCGTACGTACCGCTGGTGTGGGCAAGAACGCCGAAGAACTGCAATGGGACCTCGATTATCTGCTGCAGCTCTGGCAGGCAATCGAACAATCCGCCGGCGAACGCAAGGCCCCGTTCCTGATCTACCAGGAAAGCAACGTGATCATCCGCTCTATTCGTGATCACCTGCGGGCTGATATCGGCGAGATCGTGGTCGACCGTCCGGAGACCTTCGAACAGGCCAAGCAGTTCATCGAGCAGGTGATGCCCAAGTACCTGCGCAAGCTGCGCCTGTATGAAGACGAAGTGCCGTTGTTCTCGCGCTACCAGATCGAGTCGCAGATCGAATCGGCATTCCGTCGCGAGCTGCGCCTGCCATCGGGCGGCGCCATCGTGATTGACCACACCGAGGCACTGACCTCGGTCGACATCAACTCGGCACGCGCGACCAAGGGCGCCGATATCGAGGAAACCGCGCTGAATACCAACCTGGAGGCGGCGGAGGAGATTGCGCGCCAGCTGCGGCTGCGCGACCTCGGCGGTCTCTTCGTCATTGACTTCATCGACATGACGCCCTCGCGCAACCAGCGCGAGGTCGAAAACCGTCTGAAAGAGGCGATGAAGGAAGACCGTGCACGGGTTCAGATCGGCCGCATTTCGCGCTTCGGCCTGCTCGAGATGTCGCGCCAGCGCCTGCGTCCCTCGCTCGGCGAGTCGGCGCACCGCGTGTGCCCGCGCTGCGACGGCCATGGCTATATCCGCAGCGTCGATTCGCTCGCGCTGTCGATCCTGCGCATCATCGAAGAAGATGCGCTGAAAGAGAATACCGGCCGCGTGGTTGCGCAATTGCCTGTGGAGGTGGCGACCTACCTGCTGAACGAGAAACGGCAGATGATTGCGGATGCGGAGAAACGTCACGATGTCAACATCGTCCTCATCCCCAACCGCCACCTTGAAACCCCGAAATACGAGATCGAGCGCATTCGTCGCCAGGACATCCAGGACGAAGAGACCCCCAGCCATGCGCAGGAGAAGGAATTCAAGCCGCAAAACATGCCGCCGGTCGAGCGTGCCCAGCCGCGTGTCGAGCAACCGGCTGTAAGACAGATCGCGCCGACGTCGCCGGCCCCGCAGCGTCCCGACAGTGATCTCGATACGGATCAGCCAGCGGCCCCTGCACCGGTTCCAGTACCGGGCCCGCCGACCAGTGAAAGCGGTTTCATCAAGCGCCTGTTCAGCAGCATCTTTGCACCGCGTGACGAAACCACACCGACGCGCACTTCACCGGCACCGACAGCGACTGCCCCGCAGGCCGAGCAGACCGAAAAGCCGTCCGGAGACGGTCAGGAACGAGGTAGCGGCAGTGGCCAACGTCGCGGTGGTCAGCGCAACGCAAACAGCCGACAGGGCGATGGGCGGCCTGCACGCGGGCGCCGCGGTGGTAGCGCACGTTCAGGCGGCCAGCGTAACGAGTCTCCGGCCCGATCTTCCGGCCCCAGGGGCGACGCCCAAACCAGCGACAAACCTGTCGTCGAACCGAAAGACAAAGACCCGCAGACCCCTGCCCCCCAGACCACCGACGCCACCCCGGGCGAGGCCGGTGACGGCACCGTCAAGCGCAGTTCACGTCGTGGTCGGCGCGGTGGCCGTCGGCGTCGCGGCGGTGGCGACCGACCGGCAGCTGAGGGTCAGGCACAAAACGATGTGACCTCGGGCGAAAGCGCCGGCAACTCGGCGGCCGAAGGGACAAGTCAGCCCGCACAGCGCTCGCAGGACCGGGGTAACCGCCGGCCCGCCACGCCGCGTGCTGCCGAGCCCACCGGCAAGACCGAAGAGGCAGCTGCCAAACCGACACAGGACAAAACCGGCGCCTCGGGTTCACCGGAAGCGGCAAAACCGGCACCGATAACGGCGACAACGCCCGCTGCCGAACCGCCGAAGCCACGCCGGGACGAAGGCCAGGATACGCCGAAGGCTGCAGCTGCCACGCCAAAGGTACCAGCCGCGGCCCCGCAACCCGCAGCACCACAACCCGCAGCACCACAAGCCGCAGCACCGGAACGCCCGGCGCCGGCGCCTGCCAGCAAAGTGGAAACAGCACCCAAGACACCGGCAGCACCCGCAACATCAGCGCCTTCCTCGGGCGAAGACTGATCCGGCGCGATACCCGGTCCCGTTCGGCCGACCAGGCCGGGCGGGAAAGGCAGCGTCACCCCAGGTGTTGTCGTTTGATCTCGTCGAGCAGACCCTCTGCCGCGGCCTCGACAAGGTCAAAGACGCGATCAAAGCCGGATGCGCCACCGTAATAAGGGTCCGGGACCTCACGCGTGCGCATCTGTGGCGCGAAATCCATGAACATGTGGATCTTGTCGACGTGCTGATCAGGGCAAACAGCGCTGAGCGCCATGTAGTTGTCCTGATCCATCGCCAGGACATAGTCGAACGTATCGAAATCACCGGCATCAACGCGCCGCGCGACCAGGTCCGAGAGATCCACTCCACGACGTGCCGCAGTCGCCTGTGCGCGTTTGTCCGGCGGGCTGCCGACGTGGTAGGCGTGTGTCCCGGCGGAGTCTATGCTAATTGCATGAGCCAGCCCCTGCCTGTTCACGAGATCACGAAATACGCCATGTGCTGTGGGCGACCGGCAGATATTACCCATACAGACAAACAGAATTTTCACCATAACAACTGCACCTTCTCGCTACTCGAAACGCCCCGGCAGCATTTTTAACATGACCGTGGATGCTCTGCACCGCAAGCTGCAACAACTCATCGGTGGCCGTTTCGATTACCTCGGCGAGGTCTGGATCCTGATCGAAGTGCTTGGCGATATAGACAGCGTCGTGCTCAGGCGCTGCAAAGACTGCCAGCCCAGACATGTACAACAGAATGCCTACGGCGTACCCAACCGCCGCACCGCCAACACCCTGTCACTGAAAATATCCGACCTCTCGGGCGAGGGTTACTCAGAAGACATCATGGTGTTGCTGGAGGGCAGCCACGGCAGCGCCGGGTCAACGTAGCGCAGCGATCACCCGCGCGAGGTCTTCACGTGTATCAACCCCGGCGGGTGGCGCATCGGCGGCAATGTCCACCGCAATCCGGCCGCCGTTCCACAGCACGCGCAGTTGTTCGAGTGACTCGAAACGTTCGATTGGTGACGGCGGCAGCTTTGCGTAGCCGGCGAGAAAGCCCGCACGATAGGCATAGATGCCAAGGTGGCGGTAGATCCCGCTGAGCCAGTCCGGCTGCACCGCGTCCACCGAGGTGAAAACATCCCGTTTCCAGGGAATGGTCGCCCGACTGAAGTACAAGGCGTAACCGTTTCGATCACTGACGACCTTGACCGCGTTGGTATCAAATAGCTGCGCCGGTTCCGACAGCGCCACCGCGAGAGTCGACATATCAGCGTCAGCATGTGCCTCCAGCGCCCCGGCAACCTGAGACAGCAACACCGGGGGCATCAGCGGTTCGTCGCCTTGCAGATTGACGACCAGCGTATCCGATGGCCAACCGAGCGCATCGACCACCTCGGCGATGCGATCCGTGCCACTGACATGGTCCGGCGATGTCATGCAGACGCGACCGGAGAATCCCTCTGCGGCTTCACGGATCCGCGCATCATCGGTCGCGATCACGACCTCGTCGGCGCCACTCTCGAGCGCACGCTCGTAGACGTGGCGAATCATCGGCTTGCCGGCGATATCCAGCAGTGGTTTTCCAGGCAGCCGCTGCGACGCGAAGCGCGCAGGGATGACAACGCGGAAGGCAGTCATGGATTTATCCCGCCACCTCTTCATCCGCAGGCAGTTGCCGCGCCTCCTGCTCCAGCATCACCGGGATACCGTCACGAATCGGGTACGCCAGGCGGTCGACCTTGCAGATCAGCTCCCCGACGCGTGGCTTGTATACCAGCTTGCCCTTACAGATCGGGCAGACCAGGATGTCCAGCAGTTTTTTGTCCATCAACGATATCCTTCAGAGCAGAATTCAGGCGGTGTACGAAGCCCGCATCCGGTTGTGCGTCGACCCGCACCACCCAGGCGTCGTGACACGCCAGACGTCGGCATTTTACGGCATCTTTCTCGGTCATCAGAATCGGCAGTGCATCATCGAACACCAGATCCGCTGCGCGGAACGGGTGATGATCCGCAAACGCATGCGGCCGCACTTCGATCCGGTGGCGCCGCAACAGGTCAAAGAAGCGTTGCGGATTGCCGATTCCTGCCACCGCATGTACCGTCCGACCGGCAAAGACAGAAAGCTCTGCCCGCTGGTTGCCATGCAACTCGCGCACCACCGGCTGGAACAGCTTCATCGAGCATTCTCCCTGCTCCCCCTGCCCGTTGACGATGACGATATCGACACTGCTCAGCCGCGACCGCGGCTCGCGCATCGGTCCGGCCGGCAGCAGAAAACCGTTGCCGAGGCGACGCGCGCCATCGAGCACCGCGATCTCCAGATCGCGCGCCAGCGCATAGTGTTGCAGTCCGTCGTCGGAAATCACGATGTTCACGTCGGTATGCGCCAGCAGCGCCTCGACCGCGGCTGGCCGATCCGGCCCCACACACATCGGACAACCGGTGCTGGCGGCCAGCATCACGGCTTCATCGCCCACGCTGGCGGGGTCGCTGTCTGCGCGCACCTGCTGTGGCCAATGGCGCGCCTCGCCGCCGTAGCCACGTGACACAATGCCGGGTTTCCATCCCTGCCTGCGCAGGTACTCGGCCAGCCAGATCACCAGCGGCGTCTTGCCCGTGCCGCCAACCGTGATATTACCCACCACGAGGACCGGCACCGCGAAGCGCCGGGTGTGCATCAACCCTGTTCGGTAGAGCAGTCGCCGCGTCGCAGCGACCACCGCAAACAGCATCGAAAGCGGCCAGAGCAGCAGGGAAACCCCGTTCTTCGTGTCCCAGTAGCGATCGAGGCGAAACACCTGCCGGGTCGGTCAGTCTGAATCGGCTTGGCGGGCGACGAAACTGAGACGTGTCATATTCAGCTGTGCAGCCACGTCGAGCACCGTCATCATCGACTGCAGCGGCGCGTTCCGGTCACCGGATACGACGATCGGCAGGTCGGGCTGCCCGTCGGCAATGCCCTGCAGGGTGCGGCGCAGCGTCTGTGCATCATGCTTCACCAACTCGCGCTCGTTGACGTAGAAATTGCCTTTGGCGTCGATCGTGATGTCGATCTTCTTCGGTTCGATCTCTTCTGCGACCTCCGGAGCGCCGGCCTCCGGCAGGTCCACCTTGAGCTGGGTCTGCTTGTCGAAAGTGGTCGAGACCATGAAGAAGATCAGCATCAGGAACACCACGTCGATCAGCGGCGTAATGTCGACGTGCGGTGGCTCGGCTCGACGCGGACGCAGGTTCATCAGGCTATTTCTCCCGATCACCGTGCATGACCTCGACCATCTTCAGTGCCTGCTCTTCCATTTGAACGACGATCCGGTCGACACGGCCACTCAGGTAACGATGGAAGATCACTGCCGGGATCGCCACCGACAGCCCCGCTGCAGTGGTGATCAGGGCCTGCGAAATCCCGTCGGCGAGTACCGCAGGATTGCCGACGCCTGCACTGGTGATGGCCGCGAACACCTTGATCATCCCGATCACCGTACCCAACAGGCCCAGCAATGGCGAGATGTTGGCGATGGTGCCCAGAGTGTTGAGATAGCGTTCCAGCTCGTGCACCACCTGGCGCCCTTCGTCCTCGATCGCCTCTTTCATCACATCGCGCGGGTGATTGCGATTCACCAGCCCGGCGGCGAGGATCCGACCCAGCGGGGAACGCTTGCGTACCGTGGCGATATGCGCAGGGGTGAGCTGCTTTTTCTGATGCAGCTGCCAGATCTGGGCGACCAGGTTTGCCGGCAACACCTTGCGGCGGCGATAGGCCCACAGCCGATCAACGACGATCGCCATCGCGATCACCGAGCAGGCAATGATTGGCCACATCAGCCATCCACCGGCTTTCACGAGTTCCAGCATGTCGGGCGTTGCTCCTAATCCGATTCGCAGACCTGGTATTCAGTCGCCGGATGATACTGCATGGGGCGCCGCGGCTGAACCGCTGTCGTGCCACCAGAACCGCCTGTGCCCATGACGATGCAGCTCCGGGGCCGACAAACCACCGGTGTCGGAGATAACGAAGCGAATAGTCCCGCTGGCCGCGGTATTGATCGCTCGCACCCCGGCGGCGCGCCAGCGTGCCTGTACCTCGGCGGCGGGAAAACCATAGCGATTGGCCCAGCCAGCCGAGTACAGGACGTATAGCGGTCGGGTCGCCGCGATAAAGGGCGCGGCCGACGAACTGCGACTGCCGTGGTGCGGGGCAACAACAATATCGCTGCGCAGCCGCGCATGAGGCCGATCGAGCAACTGTCGTTCCACGCGCTGCTCGATATCGCCGGTCAGCAGGACCGAGCCGCCTGCGTTGCCGACCCGCAGCACACAGGACGCATCATTGCCGGAGAAGCCGTGCCCCGCTTCCGGGTGCAGGAACTCGAAAGTCACCCCGTCCCACTGCCAGCGTTCACCGGCGATGCATGGCAGTGCACCGTGACCCACGCGCAAAGGTTCACCAGACTGCACGCGTCCGACATCCAGCACGGCCAACAACTGCGGCACCCCGCCGGCATGGTCGTTGTCGCCGTGGCTCAGTACGAGGCGATCGACCCGCTGTCGACCTTGTGCCGAGAGGAAAGGAACCACGACCGCCTGTGCTGCAGCAAATCCGCTACTGAACTCGGGCCCGGAGTCAAACACCAAGGCATGGTGTCGCGTCAGAATCACCGCACTCAGACCCTGACCCACGTCGAGCAGATGCAGCTCAAAATCGCGTTCCGCCGTATCGAGCTGTCGCGGCAGCCACAGCACGGCCAACAAGGGCAGTGCGATCCCGCGCAGTGGCACCCCCGGCGGGGCCAACAGCAATCCCGCCGCCAGCGCAACAGTCATCGATGTGACAAGCGATCCCTGCGGCGCATGCAGCCGCGGCCAGGGCTGGGCGACGATCCAGTCCAGCATGTCACGCACGGCATCCAGCAGCACCGCCAGGTAGCTGAGCATCCAGCCCGCCGCATCGGCGCTGATCCCGGCGACCAAGGCAACCACGAGGCCGATTGGGACCACGACGAAACCGAACAACGGCACCAGGATGAGATTGACCAGGGGCGCGACGACGCTGACCGGCAGGTCGAAAAACGTCAAAACGGGCAACAGGGCCACACCCAAAGCCAGTTGCACGACGAGTGCCTGGACCCACCACGGCCGACCTGTCGTATGGCGCAAGGAGGCCAGGATGATCAGTACCGCGCCGAACGAAAGCCAGAAACCGGCCGCGACGATCGAGGGCGGATGCCAAAACAGAACGGCCAAAGCGGCGACTGCCAGCGCATTCAGGGAACTGCCTTCGCGCCGCAGCAAGAGCCCAGTCGCCAGCAGGGTCAGCATGATCAAAGCGCGCTGGGTCGGCAGTCCCATTCCGGCCATCAGTGCATACCCCAGCGCAACGAGAAGCCCGGCGCCAGCCCCGGCCACCCGCGCCGGCACACGACCGCACAGGCTCGGCAGGCGTCGCCACAACGCAGCGAATCCGACCAGTCCAAGGCTCGCGATCAGGCCGATATGCAGACCGGAGATCGCTATCAGGTGGCTGGTCCCGGTGGCACGAAACAACTCCCTGGCATCAGGATCAAGCCCCGATGTGTCACCGATGCTGATCGCACGCACCACACCCCGTGCGAAAGCCGACACCGGTGCCTCGTCGATGGCGACACTGATTGCATCGCGCCAGCGGTTCAGGTGGCAGCATGGCGACGGGGGCAATGGCTGGGCCGGCGAATCGGCACTCACATAGCCGGTATAACGAATGCCCTGCCAGTACAGCCAGCCTTCGTAGTCCCAGGCTCCGGGCGAGGCATAGCCATGCGCGGCGCGCACCCGAACCGCCAGCTGCCAGGCGTCCCCGGGTTGCAGGTCCGGTGGATCCTGCCAGCTCAGGCGGAAACGCCAGTTACCTTCCAGGGTGTCCCCCATACCATCGATGGTGCCGACCGCGAAGATGAAACGGCTCGACCTGTCCGTCCTGTCGATCAGTGACACCACCTGGCCACTCACCACCAGCCGCATCGTCGGCTGCTGTCCGGGAACGGCCGGGGGGATGGTCAGCAGGGCGTAGGCATGCGACCAGCAAAAGCCCGCCACAAGGGCGAGCAGCAGGCGCGAACGCAGGAAAAACCAGCCCAGCGCGGCGACAGCCACCACCAGCGGTAACCAGTGACCTTCGGGGATTTCCGCAAATTGATGAAATGCCAGCGCACCCAGCGCGAACATTGAGGCAAGTAGCAGCACACTCCCTCCCTGGAATGTGACGGACGGTTTTGCATTGACCCGGCCCTCTGGTAGCCGCCTGCCACCCTCGTCCGGGGTGGCAACCGGCCCGAATTCACCGGGTCGGTTGTCATTCTGTCATATCCGCATGGTGGAATGCCCTGCTTTAGATTCCGCAGGGTCGGACGTTGTAGTAAAGCAACAGCAACCGTGCTTGAATTGGCGCGCACACCCAACACGCATACTTTATGCCCAGGCACCTGATCAAACGCTATACGCCCGATCCATCGGCGCTGAAGAAACACAAGTACCTTCGGCATTTGGGCGCTTTGCTGCACGATGAGAACCTCTGGCACCTGAACCGGCGCTCGGTCGCCGGCGGCGTGGCCACAGGGTTGTTCTGGGCAATGATCCCTATCCCGGCGCAGATGCTTGCGTCCGCGTTCTCGGCCGTCGTGTTCAGGGTCAATCTGCCCATCTCCGTGGCGCTGGTCTGGCTGACCAATCCGATCACGATGCCGCCAGTGTTCTATATGAATTATGTGGTCGGCACCTGGCTGCTGGGCACGCCGGCGGATGTGGGCGAGTTTCAGCCGTCACTCGAATGGATCGCCTCCGAACTGAACTCGATCTGGAAGCCGTTGTATCTGGGCAGTTTTGTCCTGGGTATCGCGCTTGCCATATTCGGATATTGCGCCATGCGCCTTTACTGGCGATTGAACATACTCAAACGGCTGAAGGCACGCGCCGGCAAGCGCATCGGGAAGCCACCGGCGATCTAGGAGCCTGCGCGGCAGAACATGGAGGACCTGCGGCTTCCCCACTTCGGCGAGCTCCGGCGCTCTTTCTCGACGCGTCGTGCCCGCTATGCAGCTCGAACGACCGCCAGACCGCACTCGAACTGGAAAACCCTCGCCTACCACCCGTTCTGCCGCGCAGACTCCTAGGCCGGAAACAGCTGCCCGTCACGCAGGGTCAGTACACGATTCATCCTCGCCGCCAGATCGAGGTCGTGGGTGACGATGATGAAGCTCGTCCCCTGCTCCCGGTTCAGTTCCAACAACAGCGCATACACGCCTTCCGCCGTCTGTCGGTCCAGGTTTCCGGTTGGCTCATCCGCCAACACACACGAAGGGTTGGATACCAGCGCACGCGCAACTGCCGTGCGCTGCCTTTCGCCACCCGAAAGTTCGGCCGGCTTGTGGCGGGTGCGCGCACCCAGACCGACACGCTCCAACAACGCCATCGCGCGCGCCGTCGACTCGGCGACCGGTACGCCGCGTATCAGCAGCGGCATCGCAACGTTCTCCAGGGCGGTGAACTCCGGCAGCAGGTGGTGAAACTGGTAGACGAAGCCGATGGAGCGATTACGCATCAAACCCCGGCTTTTCTCGTCCATTGTGCTGAAGGGGCGCCCCTGCAGGGTAACCTCGCCGGCAGTCGGCCGGTCCAGACCACCGAGACAGTGCATCAACGTGCTCTTGCCCGAACCCGAGGCCCCGACGATGGCAACCTGTTCGGCGCGTTCAAGCGCGAAATCGACATCGCGCAGTACTTCGACCCGACCCGGCCCGGTATCGAATGCCTTGGACAGACCCTTGCAGGCCAGCACGGGCGCGTCACTCATAACGCAGTGCCTCTGCCGGTTGCGTGCGATACGCGCGCCACGCCGGCGCCAGTGTCATCAGCAGACTGAGCAGGAACGAACCAACCCCCACCAGGGCGACGTCCAGCCACTGCACGTCGGATGGCAGTTTGGCGATGTAGTAAATGCTCGGATCGATGAACTGGACACCGAATGCGCTCTCCACTGCGGCCACCGCGGATTCGATATTCAGCGCCAGCGCCAGCCCGACCATGGTGCCGACCATCGTCCCAATGGCACCGAGTGTCGCACCCTGCACGATGAAGATCCGCATCACCTGTGCCGGCGAGGCGCCGAAGGTCTTGAGAATGGCAATGTCACTCTGCTTGTCGACCACCATCATCACCAGCGTGGATACGATATTGAAGGCGGCAATCACGACGATGAAAAACAGCAGCAGTCCCATCATGCGCTTTTCCATCTTCAGCGCCGCGAAGAAGTTGCGATGGTAGTCGGTCCAGTTGAGCACTCGGAACCTGCCCTGTAGCGATTCCGCCAGTTCGAAGGCGACCTGGCGCGCCTGCCATACATCGTCGATGCGCAGGCGTACCCCGGTCACCGCATCGTCGAGTTGCTGCAACACGGCGGCGTCCTTGATATGCACGATGGCGACACCACGGTCGTACTCACCCATGCCGACCTCGAAAAGCCCCGACACGGTGAAACGCTTTAGCCGCGGGACGCTGCCGGCGACCGTGACCGTGATCTGCGGCACGATGACTGTCACCTTGTCGCCGACCGACACACCCAGCGCCTCGGCCAGCTCCCGCCCGAGGATGATGCGGTATTCGCCGGCTGCAAGATCCGTCAGCGCACCGACCACCATGTGCGATGCGACATCCACGACTTCCGGCTCGAGTACCGGATCGACGCCGCGCAGCAGCGCGCCGGTGACCTCGCGGCGATGGCTCAACATCGCCTGACCCTCGATGTAAGGTGCGGCACCGAGCACACGCGGGTGCTGGCGTGCCAGCCGCATCGCCTCCGGCCAGTCCACCATGCGCCCATCCAGCGCCTGCACATCGCCGTGAGACGCCATACCGAGGATGCGTTCGCGTACCTCTTTATGAAAACCGTTCATTACCGACAACACCGTTATCAGGACCACGACACCCAGCGCGATGCCCAGTGTCGAGATCAGCGAAATGAACGAAATAAAGTGATTGCGGCGCCGCGAGCGGGTGTAACGAAGGCCGACAAACAGGGCGAGCGGGTGAAACATGGGGCGAATTAAATCACAAAGCGAAGAACGTTCGCGCTGAATTACGCGTTACCGGTTTGTCCTGCACGATTTCGTGGTTAAACTCGATACAGGTTGCGGGCGCCTGATCATGACTTTCCAACTGCGCCTGTTTTGAAAGCAATTTCGTGCGGGAGTTCAAGATGAAAGCTTCTGGTTTGTCCCTGGCCCTGGCAATTGCCATTGCAGCATCCGCCTCGGCCCAGGCGGATGTGCTGCTGCTGGATGCGATAACGACTGCTCCGGCCAACAGCGAAAGCGGTGTGTTGCGTCCGCGCAGCGGCGCCAGCATGACGCAGGTCCAGGACAAGTTCGGACCACCCACGACCGTCATGGACGCAGTCGGTGAGCCGCCGATCACCCGCTGGGTCTACCCCGGTTACACGGTCTATTTCGAACACCAGAACGTGATCAACGTGGTGGTGCACCGTTAGTGACGGATTCTCCCCTGCGCCTCCCGGCGGAATGGGAGCCTCAGTCCGGGGTGATGCTGACCTGGCCGCATGCCGGTTCCGATTGGGCCGATCGGCTGGATGTCGTGCACCCGGTATTCGCGAGGATCGGCAGCGCAGTCGCTGAGCACGAATTCCTGCTGTCGGTCTGCCAGTCGCTGCAACACGCCGCATTGATCGAGCGCCTGCTGTGCGAACACGGCGCACACACCGATCAGTTGCTGTTTGCGATCGCCGACAGCAACGACACCTGGGCGCGCGACCACGGCCCCCTGACGCCCCTCACCGGGACAGGTGCCGAGCTGAACGATTTCCGATTCAACGGATGGGGCGGAAAATTCGAATCGGCGCTGGATGACGCGATCCCCGCACGGTTGCATCGCAAAGGCAGCTTCGGCAACGCGCCGATGCGGACCCGCGAACTGGTGCTCGAGGGTGGAGCGGTGGAGACAGACGGTGTCGGCACATTGCTGGCCACGAGGAAGACCATCATTACCGGCAGCCGCAATCCTGGTATGAATCAGCAGGCGATCGAGGCCCTGTTGACCGAATGGCTCGGTTTCGAGCGCTATCTCTGGCTCGATCACGGTGATATCTCCGGCGACGACACCGACGGCCACGTCGACACCCTCGCCCGGTTTGCTGATTCGGAGACAATTCTTTATGCGACTGCGCCGCCCGGGGACAGGGATCACCAGGCGTTGGCCGACATGGCGCGGCAGCTTGAAGGCTTCACCACCCGCGACGGACGGCCTTATCGGCTTCTGCCGCTGCCGTTTGCCGGCATCCATCGCGACAAGAACGGCCGGCGCCTGCCCGCGACCTATGCCAATTTCCTGATCATCAACGGCGCAGTGCTGCTGCCGGTATATGACGTCCCGCAGGATGAAGAAGCCATCGCCATCGTGCGCGATGCATTCCCCGATCGTCAGATCGTGGCGATCGACTGCCGCCAGATCATCGTGCAGAGCGGCAGCCTGCACTGTCTTACCATGCAGTTCCCGGCCCAGCTGGCGCTGTGCGACACCCTGGAGCTGTTTGGCACATGAGCAAATCCGTAAAGGCCGCCCTGATACAACACGAGAACCGGGGCGACGTCCGATCCAACCTGGCGTTTATCGCGGAACAGGTGGCCGCCGCCGCTGCGCAAGGCGCGCAGCTGATCCTGTTGCAGGAATTGCACAACGGCCCGTACTTCTGCCAGACCGAGGACCCGGCGCGATTCGACCTCGCCGAGGCGATTCCCGGCCAGAGCACCGACTACCTCGGTGCTCTGGCCAAGCGACACAGCGTTGTCATCGTGGCCTCGTTGTTCGAGCGTCGCGCCGCCGGCCTTTACCACAATACGGCGGTGGTCCTTGAGCGCGACGGCAGCCTGTGCGGCCGCTATCGCAAGATGCATATACCGGACGACCCGGGTTACTACGAAAAGTTCTACTTCACCCCCGGCGACCTCGGGTTCACCCCGATCGACACCTCGCTCGGACGCCTCGGCGTACTGGTCTGCTGGGATCAATGGTATCCGGAGGCAGCCCGACTTATGGCACTGGCCGGCGCCCAGATGCTGTTGTACCCGACAGCCATCGGGTGGGATATGAGTGACGAGGCCGCCGAGCGCTCACGCCAGCGCGAGGCCTGGCTGACTGTGCAGCGTGGGCACGCAATCGCCAACGGCATCCCGGTACTCAGCTGCAATCGTGTTGGTTTCGAGCCGGCGCCGGACGCCACCGATGATTCCGGCATTCGCTTTTGGGGCAATTCATTCGCCTGTGGTCCGCAGGGCGAATGGATCGCACAGGCGGGTGAGGTGTCACAAACTCTGATTGTCGATATCGATCTCGCACGCAGTGAAGACGTGCGCAGGATGTGGCCATTCCTGCGTGACCGCCGCATCGACGCCTACAGTGATCTGCCCAGACGCTATCTCGACTGAATCAGCCGGTCGCATCCTCACCACGTATCCAGCCAGGCCGACACCGCCTCCAGCAATGCCTCGCCGCGATCCCTGAAATAATGATCGGCATGCGGCACCACGATCTGCGCACTCGCAGCGTTGCCACCTGCATGCATCGCCGCGAGGCGCTCGTCTGCGAGTCTGTGCACCGCGGGGTAATCATCGTCTCCATACAGATCCAGCACCGGCACCTTGACCTTGTCCAGGGCAAACGGTTCGCGCATTGGCTGCTGATAGTCCGTCGCGCCCATTCCGATGCCGACAAAAGCGTCGAAGGGCTGCCCAGTCGCGGGATCGTTCGACAAAATCCAGTGCTGCGCCATGTGTGATCCGCAACTGTGCGCGATGAGCACAACCCTCCCCGCCGACAGCTTGCGCGCCGCGTCGAGCGCCGCCTCGATGCGCGCCCCTGCTGCCGGAAACAACGGCAAGTAGTCGTAGTACCTGGCGGCCTTGCCCAGTACCGGAAGCTGGATGGACAACGTATTCCAGCCATGCGCTGTCAGACCCACCCGCAGCGGATGCACGACATCCGCCCAATCCGGATGAAATCCCCTGCCGTGCAGGATCACCGCCGTGCCGCGCGCAGGCACTGTGGCGCTGTCCGTCTGAAGCGCGAGAAACGGCTCGTCTGCCGCTGTACGCAGTTCGATCGGTTCACCGTCGAGCAGGGCGTCGACGATCTGCTCCTTCAGCCGCTGCTCGCGGGCCCGGTCAGGTACGGCAGCAGAGACATCGGCGTAGACCACGCCGTTACTGCCAGCCAGGGAGCAAATCAGCAAGATACCGGCAACGACCTCGTGCCAACTTGCAGCCCGCATCGTCAAACGCTGCCGGAACCCGCGGTTTTCAATTGAAATCAGGTAATTAGGATCTCGTCCACGTTGGAAGTACATGTTTTGACCCGCTATAGTGGATGCCAGGTCGCAGGCTCCAGCCCAGACTGACTTCAATTTTTCCGAAGATTGAACGCCATTGATCTATAGCCACTGCATCTGCCTGACGTTTGGCAAACCGTGAGCCTATCCGAGGAGGGATCTTCTGACATGCGTTTTTTTCCGGTTTTACTGGTCATAATAGCCACGGCACTTGCGTGGCAATCCACTGTACTTGCCGGCATGGCCACCGACCGTTCGGCGTATTGCGCCGATGACAGCAGTGCCGGCGGGAAGAAGGACAAGCAGAAGGGATCGGGCAGCGACGAGCCCGAGTGTGAATGACGCGCTCGATTTCACCGGGTGTGCCTTCGCATGGTGCAGCAGAAACCGCACGATTGCGTAGACAATACGAACCACCGAAAACCATTCAGGAGGAACCCTGCGGATGAACCTGAGAAAGATCGTTCTCACCAGTGCCATCGCCGTCACTGTTATATCCAGCAATCCGGTGTTGGCAGACGACTTGGCGGTCGGCATCACCCGATCGATGAGCAAGTTCGAAGGCACCGTGAATGGCAAAAAAATCACGATCATGCGGAACCAGGACGAATCCGCGACCGTAAATGCCGCGTTCGCCAAGACATCGCGCAAATGCCCGCCCTTCTGTATCCAACCGTCGCAACTCGCACCGGGCGTGGAGACGATTGGCGAGTTGGAACTGATCCAATATGTGGAAAAGATGGCCGGCGGCGACGACAGTATCGTACTGATCGACTCGCGCACGCCCGATTGGGTGGCCAAAGGGACCATTCCCGGCGCCATCAACCTGCCATGGACCAAGTTGAACCCGTCCAAGGGTGCAGATCCGATTTCAATCGCCGAGATCCTCACCGGAATGTTCGGCGCCCGGGAGCTCGAGGGCCTTTGGGACTTCAGCAACGTCAAGACACTGGTCCTGTTCTGCAACGGCATGTGGTGTGGCCAGTCGCCGAACAATATCGAGAACCTTCTGCGTTTCGGCTACCCTGCCGACAGGATCAAGTGGTACCGGGGTGGGATGCAGGACTGGGAAATCCTGGGACTGAGCACCGAGAAGCCTTGATGGAACACGGTCCTGATCGCCAGCCCGGCGATCGGGACCGCACAAACGCGCTGAACTCCTCGCGCGATCCTCTGGTCGAGCAAGCCCCCCGCCACACCGCAGAATCACCACCGTCCATGGACCCTCGGCGGCCCGTCTATGCCCTGGCTGCGCCCGCAATCCCCGGAGCTACACTTCCATGACCACCTAAGTGGATGGAGAGGCATCATGCTCAGGCCTTTTTTGCTGGCGATCACCATTGTTCTGGCGACCCCCGCTGCAGCTGCCGGCGACACGGTTTTCCCCGACTACGGCGAGCCCAAGGCCGTGTTCGAGTTCTTTTTCGCCGACCCCCGGCATATCGACAATGGACTCTACTGGGTGCGTTCGTTCATGAACCCCCTGATTGAGGCGCCTTACGACATGGCTCCGGAATTCCTCAGTATCGTGGTCGTCATCCACGGCACCGAAATCGTGGCGCTGGCCAGGCACAACTATGAAAAATATCGCGACAGCGTTGAACGCATGCGGTACTACGCCGGCCTGGGCGTGAAGTTCAGGGTTTGTGGCCTGGCTGCCAACGATTTTGGCTACGATTCCGACACTTTCTATGACTTTGTCGAGATCGTGCCATCGGCAATGGTCGAGATCGCGCATCTGCAACAACAGGGTTACGGCCTGGTTATCCCGCAGATACACAACAAGATTTTTGCAACTGAGGAAATCCGCTGACGTCAGCCATGGCGCGGTTGTGCGAAAATGGCGGGCCGTGACAATTCCGTTCGAGCCTGTGAGCCCAGTAGTCCCCCCTCTTCCGTCAACCGCATCTTTGATCGCCCGCTGGGGGCGCTGCCTGGGCGCCGCGAGCGGGTACGCCATCGCCCAGGCGGTGGATCGGGCCGACGCGCCACTGCTGGTGATCACCGCCGATGTGCAGGCGGCGGCACGCCTGACCGATGAAATCCGCTTCTTCCTCGATGACGCGACGCTGGATGTACTGGGTTTCCCCGATTGGGAAACCCTTCCGTACGACGTGTTTTCGCCGCTGCCGGAGCTGATTTCGCAGCGACTGCTCACCCTGCACCGTCTTCGCGGATTGCAGCGTGGTGTCATTGTCGTACCCGTCGCCACTTTGATGCAGCGCCTGTTGCCGCCGGAGTTTCTTGATGCCAACAGCCTGTTGCTCGAGGTCGGCAACGAACTCGAGCTGGAGGTCTTCCGCCAGCGCCTGGTGGCCGGTGGTTATCAGTGCGTCTCCCAGGTGATGGCGCATGGCGAATTCGCGGTGCGTGGGTCGTTGCTCGATCTGTTCCCGATGGGCAGCGAGCAACCTTTCCGTATCGACCTCCTTGACCGCGAAGTCGATTCGATCCGCGTTTTCGACCCGGAGACCCAGCGCACCAGCGAAAAGATCGACCGGATCTCGCTGTTACCCGCACGTGAATTCCCGGTCGACGAGCAGGCCATCGCGCGCTTTCGCGCGGCCTACCGGAAACAGATCGAAGGCGATCCACAACGCAGCCTGATCTACCGCGGAGTCAGTGACGGGCAGATGCCCGGAGGTATCGAGTACTACCTGCCGTTGTTCTTCGAACAGACCGCGACCTTGTTCGACTACGTCGCACCCGACAGCCTCATACTCTACGACCGCCGACTCGGTGACGAGGCAACGCACTTTTTCGACAATGTCGGCGAACGCTACGAGCAACGGCGCTATGACCTGGAGCGCCCATTGCTGCCGCCCGGCGCACTGTACCTGGAGCCTGGTCAACTGCAGAGCTGCCTGGCCAGGCATCGCCGGGTCGAACTGCAGCCCGGCGATGCCGATTCTGCCGGGCACGAAGGACCCTGCTTCAACCTGCCCAGCAGGCCGGTACCGCCGATGGGTATCCAGGCCAAGGCGGCCAATCCGGCACAGGCGCTGCAACATGCGATTGCGACGGCCAAGGCCAGGGTGCTGTTCGTAGCCGAAACAGCCGGGCGCCGAGAGGCCCTGCTCGACACCCTGCGCGGCTTTGACATTCGACCGACGTACTGCGATTCCTGGCACGATTTCGCGGCTGCAGACACCTCGCCCTGCATCACCGTCGCATCGCTGGAGTCCGGGCTGTGGCTGTCCGAGCATGCCTTGCTGCTGATTCCCGAGACCCTGTTGCTCGGCGAACGTGTCAAACAACGCCGACGGCGCAAGGGTGCAGACGCCGACCAGATCGTGCGCAATCTGGCAGAACTGGCAATCGGCGCCCCTGTGGTGCACGAGGAACACGGGGTCGGCAGGTTCCTTGGGCTGCAGACGCTGGAGATCGGCGGCCAGAAGAATGAATTCCTCACCCTCGAGTATGCACGCGGCGACAAGCTCTACGTGCCGGTGTCGTCGCTAAACCTGATAAGCCGCTATACCGGTGCGTCGCCAGAGGCCGCGCCACTGCATCGCCTCGGCAGCGACCAGTGGGACAAGGCACGCAAGCGTGCTGCCGAAAAGGTCCGTGACGTCGCCGCGGAACTGCTGGACATCTATGCAAGGCGCGAGGCGCGCCAGGGTAACGCCCTGCCCGCACCGCACGATGACTACCGAAAGTTCGCCGCCGACTTCGAATTCGAGGAGACGCCGGACCAGCAGATCGCAATCGATGCCATCGTGGCTGACATGGTCTCACCGAAGCCGATGGACCGGGTGGTCTGCGGCGACGTCGGATTCGGCAAGACCGAGGTGGCGATGCGGGCCGCTTTCATCGCCGCAAATGCCGGCAAGCAGGTCGCGGTACTGGTACCCACGACACTGCTCGCACAACAGCACCACCAGAATTTTTCCGACCGTTTTGCCGACTGGCCGATCAAGGTGGAGAGCCTGTCGCGATTCCGTTCAGCCAAGGAAACCAACCAGGTACTCAAGGGCCTCGAACAGGGCCAGATCGACATCGTGGTCGGCACCCACAAGTTGTTGAGCGAGGGCGTCAGATTCAAAGACCTGGGACTCGTCATCATCGACGAGGAGCATCGCTTTGGCGTCCGGCACAAGGAACGGCTGAAGGCACTGCGTGCCGAGGTCGACATCCTGACGCTCACTGCGACACCGATCCCGCGCACGCTCAATATGGCCATGTCGGGCCTGCGCGACCTGTCGATTATCGCCACGCCGCCACTGGCACGCCATCCGATCAAGACGTTTGTCAATCAATGGAACGACGTGCTCATCCGCGAGGCCTGCCAGCGTGAGATCAACCGCGGTGGCCAGGTCTACCTGCTGCACAACGAAGTGGCGACGATCGAAAAAACCGCGCGCAAAGTGGCTGAGCTGGTTCCCGGCGCCCGTGTCGAGTTTGCCCACGGTCAGATGCGGGAACGGGAACTCGAACGCATCATGCGTGACTTCTACCACCAGCGGTTCAACATCCTGGTATGCACCACCATCGTCGAAAGCGGTATCGACGTGCCGAGTGCAAACACCATCATCATCGACCGAGCCGACAAACTCGGATTGGCACAGCTTCACCAATTGCGTGGTCGTGTGGGTCGCTCACACCACCGCGCCTATGCGTATCTCATCGCGCCCCCATCCAAGGCAATGACCCCCGACGCCCGCAAGCGCCTGGAGGCGATCGAATCACTTGAGGAGCTGGGGGCCGGTTTTACCCTGGCCACTCACGACCTGGAGATCCGGGGCGCCGGCGAACTGCTCGGCGACGAGCAGAGCGGACAGATCCACGAGATCGGGTTCACCCTGTATACCGAGATGCTCGAACGCGCGGTCCAGGCGATCCGCGCCGGGCGTCAGCCGGAACTCGATCGGCCGCTCGACCATGGCACCGAGGTCGATCTGCACATCCCCGCCTTGCTCCCGGACGACTACCTGCCGGACGTCCATGTACGTTTGATCCAGTACAAGCGTATTGCCTCGGCACAATCCGGCGAGGAGTTGCGCGACCTCAAGGTGGAGATGATCGATCGCTTCGGCCT
>ERZ795048.1624-NODE-1624-length-19739-cov-11.217537_pt1 | contig 19739 bp, 19 predicted proteins | sample MGYA00375132_ERZ795048 | MGnify/ENA primary metagenome ERZ795048 (study PRJEB30177, sample SAMN05720225) | activated sludge metagenome | isolation source: Anaerobic digester | place: Hong Kong | collected 2014-12-17 ... | reverse complement strand
CCCGGCACAGCCCGAAAGATTTGAAACGTTGATGATTTATTGAAAGTCTCTCTACGTTTTTGCGGGAATCAGCTTAAAATATAAAAGATTTCTCCTTTGATGCGGGGAATCCTATTGAAGTATAAACGGGGTAGAGTTCTGATGAGTCTTGAAGCTTTTGGTTTTGATTCTTTTTTTGCCGGGCAATATGAAAGCCTCAACCGGTCGGGCCTTGTTCCGGCGCGGGTCAGCCTTGTGGCGCCCAACGGGTACCGGCTGGTCGGATGTGAAACGTCTCAGGGCGAGTTGAGCGGCAAGCTTCTTTATGAACTGGAAAAATATGATTTCCCGGTCGTAGGTGACTGGGTAGCCGTCGAAGACGTGTCTTCTCTTGCGATCATTCATCATATTTTCGACCGGCAGACGGTGATGGTGAGGCGTGAAGCCGGAACCGATTCGAGCCGCCAGGTTATCGCCGCGAATGTCGATGTTTACTTTGTTGTTACGTCAGCCAACCGCGATTTCAACATACGGCGGTTAGAGCGATACATCGCCGCCGTGTGGGACTCGGGAGCGAAGCCGGTAATCGTCCTGAGCAAAATCGATCTCGGCGGTGATATCGACACGATTGTCGAGATGATTGACTCGATAGCTTTCGGTTCGCCGGTAGTTCTGATAAGCGCAAAAACAGGTGAAGGTATGAACGACCTCCGCTCGCATATCGGATTCGGCAAGACAATTGCGCTTGTCGGCTCATCGGGAGTGGGGAAATCCACGCTTGCAAACAGTCTGCTCGGGCAGGAAGTCCTGTCTACAAACGCCCTGCGCAACGATGGCAAAGGAAGACACACCACTACAAACAGGGAACTCTTCGCATTACCCGGCGGGGGTGTACTCATAGATACTCCGGGTATGCGGGAACTGGGCATGGTTGAAGATTCCGGCGGCATTGAAGCGGGCTTTTCCGATATTGTGGATTTATCTAAAGAATGCCGTTACAGCGATTGCCGGCATGAAGGCGAACCCGGCTGTGCGGTGAGGCGTGCAATAGAAACAGGCGAGCTGGAATCGGAGCGGCTGGAAAGCTATCATAAACTTCAGAGAGAGGTCGCGGCCGCGGAGCGATTTCAGGATCCCGCCCATGCAGGCCGGTCGAAAAAACACTGGAAATCGAGAAGCAAAGAGATTCGCGCTTTTTCGAAACTCGACCCGAAGCGTAACGGATGACACCTCCGGCCGAATACAGTGTTCAGGCCGGAAACACTAAAACATGAATTATTATCGCCGTTCACATTTTGAATAAATTTATGAGGTTGTCATTTGCTTTCGATGCAGATGATAGTGCGGTCGTCGGTTTCGGGCCCGCCGCGTGAATATTCGTCGTGAGCAGTGATTATTCTCCGCACGAGCGATTTCGCACCGTCGCCTGCGCGGTTCATAAGCGTCTCAAGCCTTTTCTGTCCGAATTCCTCGCGCTCCGCGTTTCGCGCTCCCGACACTCCATCGGTGTACATGAGCAGCTTGCTGCCCGGGTAGAAATCCCTTCGCAGGATGGAAAACGTCTGCTCGCGCTCGAACCCCAGCGGCATGGCCCTGAGCATGAGCGGCTCGACCCCGCCGTTGAGCGAGTCTTTCAGCAACGCCGGGGGATGGCCCGCGCTGCTTATCGACACCACGCCGCTTGCTACATTTATAATCGCTATCGCGGCTGTAAAAAACCTGCCCACCGATGACAGGCTGCGATACAGTTTCCGGTTCATCGATCTCAGGAAAAGATGCGGCTGGATCATTCCTTCCTGGTTTTCCTCGATGGTTTTCATCACCGAGGTAGCGAGGATGGATGACGAAAAATCGTGCCCGGCAATGTCGCCTAGAAAAACAGCTATGCAGTTTTCCTTCAGGTCGATGACGCCGTAGAAATCGCCGCCCTGCATGCCCGCGGGTATCGCGCACACCGCCACCTTCAAGCCCGGAAGATCGATTTCAGCCACGCCTTTTTCGCCCGTGTTCAGCCGGTCGCCGGTTTTCAGCACATCGGCTATTCGGATCAGCGAGTTGGTTTGTTTTCCGCCGCTTTTCGCCAATTCAGTTTCCCTGCTTTCAGCCCTGTTGCCGCTTATTTCTATCCCGCAATTTTTTCCGCCGGATCGCGGAACCCTCGATTAAACATTTCATCAAATCTTCATAAACAATTATGTGCATGAATGGAGAAGTCAGTTATTATTCAACAACCCTGATGCGCGATCTTCCATGCCTGTAATTTCAACATAGTATCACAAAACAAATCTTTAAACAATCGAAATCCGCGACTAAAAAGTGGCGCCGCTTTCACAAAAAGGTATAATTGAATCCGGGACGGAATAAAGGGGAGCCGTGGAATGATAAGACCTCGGAATGCGTTCATGGTGCTGACAACGGCATGCGACAAGCGCGCCGAGTGCGAGTACTGTTTTTACAACGTCGAGCCCGCGCGCGTCACCCGCGACCGCCTGGACACGGCGCTGATCACGGTGCTGCTGAAAAAAATGCGGCTGTGGAATATCACGAACCTGTACCTTACCGGCGGCGAGCCGCTGCTGCGCGAGGACCTCGAATACATCATCCACAACGCGACACAGCTCGGCATAAACACATTCCTGCTGTCGAACGGGCGCTCGCTGGACACGCCGCGCGTCCGCAGGCTGGAGTCCGCCGGGCTGGGCGTGTTCGTGCTCTCTCTGAACGACCTGTCGATCGTAGACAGGAAAACCGTCTCGCTCGTAAACCGGTTCAAAAAAACCTCGGTCTCATATATCTACGTCATGACGAAACTGAATTACGGGCGTGTCCCGGACGTGATCGAGCTTGCGCGTGCATTGCGAACCGGGCTCGTGCTCCAGCCGGCTTACATACCGGAGAACAAAAAGCGGCTGCGGAAGCGGTTGAGCCTGAGCGGGCTGAGCGAATTCGAGTGGTCGGAGCTGTATTCCGAAATGCGGGACTGGGCGACGCAGCTCGGATACGATGATTACCTCGATTTAATATATGATCATTTCCATGAGCGCGGGCTTGCGCCGCAGGATTGCGGTATGGGGACGGATTCGTTCGTCATAGACGCGGACGCCAGGGTGTATCCATGTTTCCACCATCTCGACAAGCCGTGCGGCGATGTGCGCAGCGACGATTTCGCGCAGATCCTCGAAAACGTAGGCTCTCATGCCGCCGCGCTGCGTGGCGCGGCATGTTTCGGCGAACATTGCATATCGCTCCACACAAAATTCAGAAAATAGACACCCGTAAAAATCCTGTCACACCCCTTGCGTATAATCGAATCGTAAAACTAAGACCGGGAACCCGACCTGCATTTCTCTGTGAGAAATCCGGGCTCGCGTGACCGGGTTGATATCGGCAGGGGGGGCGATGTACGCCGAATCGTGTTTTCAGGAATGGATGAAAGGAATGCTCGCGGGTAGTGCGTTTTACGGTGGAATCAGAACCGCAATTCAGCCCGGCGGAGCCGCCATGCTCGGCATCCAGACCGGCCCGCCGTCGGCTTATTATCTCTATCGCCGCAGGACGATCGCCGAGCCTGCGGTAGCAGGCACGTTCTACCATGCCGGCGCTTCCGATATCCGGAAACTCGCGCCCGGCAGCATGCTGAAACTCATCCGCGAGCCGGGCAACAGGTTCGACCGCAACGCGGTGCAGGTGATGTCGCGCTGCGGCGCAAGGCTCGGTTACGTGCCGCGCTTCGCCGCCAGCCTCGTCGCGCCGGAGATGGACCGCGGCAACCGGGTCTTCGCCCGCGTCCGTAGTTCCAACCCCGACAAAAAACAGATCGTTATAAGTATCTATACTTATTTACCCTCAATGGCGGAAGCCGGGTAGCCGCCCGGCCCGCCCTTTTTTCCTTGTGCCACACTGCCGTCATGCATATAATCTTCAAATCAGTTCTTTACTGAGTTGTTTTACTATGGAACGGTCGATATGGCTGAGTTCAACCCGATAAAAGATTTTTTCGGAAGGCATGCCCCACGCCTCTTCGATACGCTTATAAATGTTCAGAACGTGGACAGGGCTAGATGGCGGTTCACCGCGATCGGCCAGAGCCACCTCGACGCCGCATGGAGATGGCGCGTGTTCCAGACCCGGAGCAAGGCGAAAACGACGTTCAAGAACGCTCTGCGGCACATGTCACTCTACGACGGGTTCACGTTCTCGCAGTCCTGCCCGCAGTACTACGAGTGGATGAAAAACAGGAACCCGGCAATCTTCAGGGCCATCCAGGACAACGTGCGCAACAAGCACTGGGAACTGGTCGGCGGCATGTGGGTGGAGCCCGATCTGAATCTGCCCGACGGAGAAAGCCTCGTGAGACAGAGACTCTACGGACAGCGGTTCTATCTCAACCACTTCGGGCGCATCAGCGAGATCGCCTGGCTGCCGGACACTTTCGGGTTCGCGTGGTCGATCCCGCAGATTTTGTACAAGAGCGGCGCGCGCTATTTCTACACGAGCAAACCGGTCTGGAACGACACCACCCGGTTCCCGTTCAGCACATTCCTGTGGCAGGGGCCGGACGGCACCCAGCTGCTCACGCACGTCTGCGACCTGATGGGCAAAAACCTTCTCAACATACGCAGCTTCGCGCGCACGAACAGGCTCGTGAACTTCAGGCAGTCGCTCGAAGCGAATTACAACACCCGCCCCGGCGAGATCGCTTCGAAGCTGTCGGACATCCTGCCCGAGGCCGGCATATTCTACGGCTGGGGCGACGGCGGCAACGGGCCGAAAACGTTCGAGGTGGAATCCGCGGTCAGGCTGCAGAACAAAGGTTACCTCGAAATCGCCACCGCGCAGAAGTTTTTCGAGAAGCTCGAACCGTTCCGCGAGCGGCTCCCGGTCTGGAACGATGAAATCTATCTCGAATTCCACCGTGGCTGCTACACCACGCAGGCATGGATAAAGAAAGCCAACCGCGAGGCCGAAATCGCGGCTCGCAACGCCGAAATAATTTCTTCAATGAACGCGCTGTTCCGCGATCCATATCCCGGCGAGGTGCTGCGCGATAACTGGAAAAAACTGCTGTTCAACCAGTTCCACGATATACTGCCCGGCAGCAGCATCCCGGAGGTCTACGACGACGCGCGTATCGAATACGACGAGTTGTTCTCGACTCTCCACCGGCTGATGCGCGACGGCATACAATCCATCGGCCGGCGCATTAACACACAGAGCGAACAGTTCGCGGACGCCACGCCGATAATCAACTACAACACACTCTCGTGGCGCAGAACCCAGACGGCTTTCCTGCGGCTCGACTCGGACAGGGAAAAGGAAGTAATCGACGCCGCCGGGAATGTAACGCCCTCACAGGTGATCACGCTCAACGGGCACCCGACACTCGCATTCACAGCCTGTGATCTACCGGAACTCGGGTACAGGACCTACTACCTGCGTGATAAAACTCGTGCGGACGGCGAGGCTCCCACGCCCATGGCCGTGCTGGAGCAGGACGGCTCGATCACGCTCGAAAACGAATTTCTACGCGCGAGCGTGGATCCGGAAACCGGCTGTGTCGTGAGCATGTTCGACAAAATGCTCGAACGCGAAATGCTCGCCGGGCCGTCGAACAGGCTCCGGCTGTACCACGACGCGAACATGGCTTACCCCGCCTGGAATATAGACCGCTACTACAGGCGCAGGGAGATAGAGATCGCGCCGCCCGCCGATCCGCCGGAGATTATTGAAAACGGCGGCGTGGTAGCAACCGTGCAGGTAAAAACCCGGCTCGAAAATTCGGAAATAGTTCAGAAAATAAAAATATTCCGCGACAGGCCGCTGCTGGTGTTCACGACGCACGCGGACTGGCACGAGAAGAATAAATTGCTGAAAGTAGATTTCGATACCGCCGTCAAAGGCGAGCGCGTCGCAAGCGATATCCCCTACGGCGCGATCGAGCGGCCGACCCGCCCGAGGCTGCCCGCGCAGAAAGCGCGATGGGAACTGCCCGCCCAGAAATGGATCGACCTCAGCAACGGCCGCTACGGGCTGGCGCTGCTGAACCAGGACAAATACGGATTTTCTATCAACAGCAATTTGCTCTCGCTCACACTGCTCCGTGCGCCGAAGTACCCGCTCCCCGTCCCGAACGCCTGGGGGCTCCCGCCCATGTCCGACCGCCCGAAACACACCGACCAGGGCAGCCACACCATAAGATACGCGCTGCACGCGCACCCCGGCGACTGGCGCGACGGCGAGGTCTGGAAACGCGGAATGGAATTCAACTGCACCCCGCTGGTGGTCCGCACGGATCACCACGACGGTATCCTCCCGCGCGAGTCAACATCTCTCTCCTGCCGGAGTAAAACAACTTACATCGGCGCAATCAAGCGGCCCGAGGACAACCCCGATAAGCCGGACTCGAAATACCACCAGATTGTAGTCCGGCTCATCGAGGCAACCGGCAGGCCGGACACCGTAACCCTCAAGTTCGAGCCGCGCATGACTATTTTCGACGCAAAGGAAACCGACCTGCTCGAATTCAGCCAGAAACAGATCCCCGACCAGAAAATCGGCGAAGTCACTCTTTTCATGAGCCCGTTCGAAATCAAAACCGTGAAAATCACGCTCGTCCGCCGAGCCGACCTCGAACAGGATCAGGCTCAGAACAACATCTGACACATACACATCCTGGAATCCTTATTGCCGTTCAACTTCGGGCGCAGAGTGCCCGGTCATCGCGTTACGACGCGGAGCATCGTAACGATGAATGTTGCAACAGGTGTAATTAATTTGGAGTGCGAAAATTCATTTTAGCTTTCATAGCCGGGAATTCATTCCCGGCACATAATAAAACAACGCGGCGATGAATCACCGCGCTCGGGATGACAAACTCTTTAACCCGGATTCTCACAGAGAAATCCGGTTTTAACCTGCACTGGTGAGAAATGCAGGTTAATGCAGCATTCTTCAAAAGCCTCGAAGTCAGGTATCAGGTCATTGAAGTGCCGAAATGCCCCGGCAGCCATCAGCATGAATAGCAACATATATTTATCAGTCAAGTTCGGATTCGGATTGGATAATGCGAACAACGCGGTCGATCTGGGTGTGGAGCAGCACTTCTAGCACAAGGTTGCGTGCATTCAGAATACACAACTCACCGCCGTCGGAATAAAGCCTGTCGTGGAACTTCACGATCTCGCCGATCGCGCGCGAGTTGATAACCGGTGAATCCGTAAGGTCTATGCAGATTCGTTTCTTGCCGGAATTGCAGAGCACTTCCAGTTCCTGCGCGAGCCTCGCGGCATCCTCAACCATTGACAGCTCGCCGCCCGGCGACACCACACAGAACGCGCCTTTTTTCCTGATTGAAATAGTCACCTGCCACTCCCGTTCGCGACGGTTGCCCATTGCAAAGTATGGTGTTTATTTTAACACGCCCGCAACTCATAAGATAGCGTTTATTTAAAACATCGCGCTGCCCGGCGGGTGGCGGGTGTGAGTTTCGAAAAGCTTTCAGCACACTGTCTGTTGGTTTCCATTTATAACCGCCGCATTGGTGCGCCTGCGGCACCGAGAGTTTTTTGATTTTGTAACGATTAAGAATTCATCGACGACTTGTGGAGTGTAAAAGAAGTTAACGACGCGACGAAAAATGGAGAAAGGACAAAGAGATGGAAATATCCGGATTGGGCGGAATGTCGTATTACTCATCGTTGTTCCAGAACCTCAACAAAACTTCCGAAGATGCTAACAAAACGAATTTTGCGCAGATCCAGCTGAACGCGGAGCAGGGATCACAGGCCGGCGGTCCCGGCGCGCTGATTCAGAAACTGGAAGAACTGCAACAGGAAGATCCAGAGAAATTTTCCGAGTTCATGGAACAGGCGGTAGCCGAGCTTGAATCCGCGGCGGGCAGCGCGGAAGATGAGCAGACTGCTTCCTTCCTGCAGGATCTCGCGGACAAGTTTGAAGAAGCCGCGGAAACAGGCGATCTTTCAGTTCTTGCCCCGCCGCAGGGCGCGGAGGGCATGAAAGGAGCGCCTCCCCCGCCACCTCCGGGCGGCGGCATGCCTCCTGTCGAGGAAACCGATGAGGAAGACGAGGAAGATGCAATTCTCAGCCTTCTTGAACAGTTACAGTCTGAGGACGAGTCAGTTTTTACCGAAGTAATCGCCTCTATAACCGAGCAGCTTGAAAGCATATCGACCGGTAGCCAGGACAACACAAGCGCTGCTTTGCTGTCGAGACTCGCCGAAAGTTTTTCTTTGCTAACTGAATCTGATGATGATGATGACAGCCTGTTCCCGAGTGTAAGCTCGACACTGAGTGCGGTAAACCGGCGGAACGGCGCGGCGATGTATGAGCAGCAGCAGTATAGTGTCACGAATATGCAGAGCGGCTCGGCTCAGATAGATGGCGCTTACGTCCAGAATGTATTGTCTGATATTCTTGGCGACCTTGATTCAATATCATAGTCAAAAAGAAAATCCTTGCCCTGGGAACAACAATCAGGACGATAAGCGACCTTGAAACCCGCCGAAAGGCGGGTTTTACTGTTCTGAGGTTACAAAAGCGCCCCTGTTTCGGATTTGCGAACAGCCTGTATCCGGATTAAGCTGTTCGAGTACTCTTGATTCTTGATATTCTGTCAGGATTTTCCTGATATCGATATTCCATTTACATTCGCGTTCTGATTTTACGGAAGTCTGTAACAAAACCTTAATAAACGGCGACTTACTTAAAAAGGGAGTACTGAATTCGATTGATTCAGAACCGACGGAATGGTTGCCGGGACATGGAAGAAAGCAAATGGATCGGGGCCGATCAGAGCGAACGAAGTTGTCTCTCCAGGGAACAGGAATAGCTGTTGAAAGAGAAGAACATGGGATCCGAAGGCGGCACCGGCGAAGTCATCAGCGAAGAGTTCGACCTTATTATCGAGCAGTACAGCGGAAGAATATACGGAACGCTGTACAGGATGCTCGGGAATGCGCAGGACACGGAGGATCTTGTCCAGGAAGTATTCCTGAGGGCGTACAAATCATTGCCGGGATTTGAAGGCAAATCAAGCATTGCGAGATGGCTGTATCGAATCGCGATGAACACGCTTGCTGATTTTCTACGCGCGAAAAAAAGATCCCCGGAGATAGATAATGTCGTAAATTTCGAACACAAGGAACTCACAGGGGAGCTGCCCTGCGGATGCGGCAGCGCTGAGGATACATATCTGGGCATGGTCACAATGAAGGATATGCGGGAACTGATCCTGGCGCTTCCAATCAAGTACAGAGCGCCCTTTGTTCTCAACATCGTCGAGGGCTATACACACAAAGAGATTGCAAAAATAATGGGAATATCGCCGGGGAATGCAAGAATAAGACTTTACAGGGCAATAAAAATTCTTCAGTCCCGGACTATAATAGAAGATACGGAGCCTACCTGTCATGAACGAGAAGAAATATATTGAAATGGCGCATCTTTATCCTTATGGGCTGCTGACCCGCGGCGAGCGGGAGCAACTGCTGGTGCATATCGAGCATTGCAACAGCTGCAGGCGGATAGTCCGGAAAGGCGAAGCGCTCAGGGATCGGCTTGCATCCGGCTGCAAGGTTGCCACGCCCGACGGGTTGAATGCCCGGATCAGGGCGAATCTGCTGCGTGAAGGAAGCATTGTCCAGCGGGGAATCGACTGGGTTTCCGTTTATCTTATGAGCAGAAAACTTATTCCAGCCGCCGCATGCGTCGCAATCATGCTGTTCCTGGCAACATTGCTGGTCGCGCCCGGCAAAGCATACTCCGGAACGGGCGAACTCGCGTTTCAGAGCGTTACCCCAAGCAGGTATTTTATCGCTCACAGCCTGCCGCCCGGCGAACGGGCTCTGCTGTCTTCGAAAAGCGATCTTGCCGTCGCCGGCTATTACGACCAGTTCGGAATCATGAACGATACGGAGAAATCACAGAGATGAACAATTTAACAAAAATATTTATTGCCCTGATGCTTTCGCTTTTTTTCACCATCGGCATGCTTTCCGGAATCATCATCGAGCGCTCGTTCAACAGGTCAGTCCCGCCCCGTGACCCCGAGTTCGTCGATAACTTCCGCGCAATGCCGTTTCCCGACGAGATAGAAAAAGCGTTCATAGTGGAAAAGTTCATCGAAAGAATGGACAATGATTTCTCGCTCGATAAAGAACAGATGGAAAAGCTTATAGCAATCATAGGAAATCATGAAAAGAAGCTCATCGATGTCAGGACAGGTATTTTTCATCAGTTATCGGATCTCGATAAGCAGCTTTACAACGATATTGAAACTATTCTCAACGATGAGCAGAAAATACGATTTAAAGAAAAATACGAGAACTGGACCCGGCCACTGATGATCGGCGACCCGGACGAAGAAATGGATTTTCGTCGTTAGAATCACTCCCCCCGTTTAAACGGAACCGAACTTCCGCATTTCATAACTCTTTAACCTGCATTTCTCACCAGTGCAGGTTAAAAAATCGTGAAGCCGGGTTCTCCTGAGGAGAATGTCTTCCGGCGCGGCGAGGGAGTGGCGAGGGAGCATACAGTTGCGGTATGTAACCGATTCATGCACAAAGCAAAGCTTGTGCATGCCACCCGGCGCTTTCGCCGCCGGAAATCTAAGCTGTTTATTATAGATAATATGGAATACGGCGCGAAGCGCCTGATGTCATTCCTGCATGCAGCAGGCAGGAACCCTGAAAACTGCGTTCAGGATGACATGCTCTCAATGATACATTTTTCAACAGCCTTGCCGTTGTCATTGCCACGCACTGTCGTCGTTTTCGGCGGAGATCGGGAATGCAGGAGGGGCAGGACAGCCGGGCCGGTGGTGCCGGCGAAGTTGACTGTGGAATTTGGCGGGGATAGAATTAGCCTGCGGGCGGCGCTGCGACCGATGCGGCGGCAGCCCGGAGCGACTGTGCTTTTTTTCGACAGATCGGCAGGATTGAATGAAAAACAAAATGGGCGGCGGGAACTGCGCCTGAACAGGCGGTTTGCGGAATGGCAAAGGGAGATACGATATCGGTAGTAATCCCGACATACAACAGGTGCGAACTTCTGAAAAAGAACCTCGCAGCAGTCGCGGCGCAGACGCTCGACCCGTCGCGCATAGAAGTGATCGTAGTGAACGACGGCGGGACCGACGACACGGACGCAATGATCGAGTCGCTGGATATGCCGTACCGCCTGAAATACGTGCGGATCGAGCACTGGACGGCAATCCCCTACAACGTCGGCGCGCAGAATGCGGAAAACGATTTCGTGCTGTTCCTCGACGACGACGTGATACCGCATCCCGAAATGCTGGGCGCGCACATCGAGACGCACAACAAGCTCGACGGCCCTACGGCTGTGATCGGCCGGCTGCAATGGCCGGCGGAAAAGAATCTCACTCCGTTCGAGAGCTATGTCGGATGGTCGGGCATCCTGATGGGAACGCACCTGATCAAGAACCCGGACAATGTACATTTCAAGTTTGCGCTCGGCGGCAACTTTTCGGTGCCGAGAGAACTGTTCGAGAAATCCGGCGGCTACGACATCTCATATCTCAAGGGCGGCTACGGGCATATCGACATCGAGTTCGGCTACACGCTTCAGAAGAAATTCGGCGTGAACCTGCTGTACAGCGAGAAGGCGGCGGCGGATCACTGGTACTGCGCGCCGTTCGAGCGGTTCATGCAGCAGCGCGAGATGGCGGGCGCGACGGCGGTGATTTTCTACACGAAATATCCCGAAATGTCGCGATACCTGAAAATCGACTGGGTACGGCGTCGAGGCCCGTGGGCATGGGCAGTGCGGAACACGCTTCACTGCGCGTATCACACGATGCGCCGGGCGGTGCCGCTGCTCGAAAAGGTCCATCCCCGGCTGCGCGGCACACTGTATTTATGCTATCGCGTATGCATCTTCTACCACTTCCAGAAAGGGATCAAAAGCTATCTTGCAAAGGTCGAGAAATACGGCTCCGACCCGTTTCCCGACGTGTTCGCGGACCAGGACTGATCCGCAGCAAACGAGCGGCTGATGCGAAAAGGCAGCGGGCCGGGCTCAAGCGGCACTGTCGAAAATAGAATTATTGTACAGGTGAGACAAATGGGCGGAAAAACATACGACGACGTAACAGCGTTTCACGGGCATGTGTGCCCCGGCTCGGCGCTCGGGTACCGGGTGGCTATGAAGGCCATGGAGTGGCTGGACGCGAACCGCGCGCTCGACGAGGAAATCGTGGCGGTTGTGGAGAACGATTCGTGCGCGGTGGACGCCGTGCAGGTCGTAACCGGCTGCACGTTCGGCAAGGGCAACCTTGTGTATCGAGATACCGGCAAGCGGGTTTACACGTTTTTCAACCGCGCGACCGGCAGCGGCATCAGGATCGTCGAGGACTATCGTGGATTTGACACGGACGAGTTCGCGGCGCTGCGGAAAAAGCTGGGTGACGGCTCGGCCACGGACGAGGATCGGGAGCTGTTCCGCAACTTCAGGCTGAAGCGCATCGACGATATTCTGACCATCCCGTATGAGGATTTTCTTTCGTGGGGCGATCCGGTGGGCGAGCTGCCGCCGAAGGCGCAAATCCACGAAACGCTGGTTTGCGACGAATGCGGCGAAAAGATGATGTCGACGCGAGCGGTCCGGAAAGACGGGAAAGTCTTCTGCGCGGACTGTGCGGGCAAATAAAAAGGCGGCATTAAACCGCCCGGGTTAGATTCTATAAACCTTAACCGGTGTCATTTACGTGTATGTTGCACTTGCTGCCACGCTCATGTTTTTACAACAACCCGTTCATGAGCAGATACATTACGGCGGCGAGTACAGTGATTGTGACTGCGTTCCAGAGATCGGCTGTTTCAATCTTGAACATGGTACCCACCTTCCTTCCTGCTGAATTTGAGGGCGAAAAACACCGCGTGTTGAACTTCACTGGTTCGGGATATGTTTGTGGGGTGCCGTTACCCCTGGTCTGCCGGGCGTGACTTCACAGATGTCACATGCCTTAACCCGGATTTCTCACAGAGAAATCCGGAAAACCGCGATAAGATCAATCCTACTGCGTCACAGCGGCGATTCGGGATCGGTCACATACGCAACAGTATGCTTCCTCACCACTCACTTGCTGTTCCTTGTATTATCAGCCTTATCACGATTTTTAACCTGCGCTGGTGAGAAATGCAGGTTAATAATCTTCGGGCCTGCCGCCCTCTATTATTAATATTCCCTTGCATTTAAATTATAAAACATTCTGTCGATAATAGCAAAATCCCGCCGTTTAAAAGGCAACCGACCTGAGGCCGCCCGGCTGGAAAGCTCGGGACGAAAGGCCTCCGGCGGCTTAAGGCACCCTTTTGGAAAAGGGTGCCTTAAGAATCCTCCCAAAACTTTTCGAACGCGAATCACAAGCGCGGCGGTCGCCGCGCTTGTGATTCGCTCTGCTTTTACGGGTAATCCACATGAAGCGTCTCCCGCTGAAGTGATAATATGTCATTGCGAGGAGTGAGACATGCCTGTCGCATGTCGAGCGACGCGGCAATCCTGACTGTGCGCTGTTGCTCAAGCAGGCATGGAGAAAAAAAGCCTGGATCCCTTACAGAGACATTCATGGATGACAACATCAGGGAAGACAGGGTATTGTTATTGTTAATCGCTCCTATCGTACCCGGTGCAAGTGCGGAAAAGCGAGATCCTTCGCTACGCTCAGGATGACAAACTCTCAACGATACATTTTTTCAAAAGTCTCTCCCGCTGTCATTCCCGCGGAGGCGGGAATCCATTCCTTAATGTAAAAATATCAGAATGAAAATAGAATAAATAAACGGAGTTTCCTGGATTCCTGCCGACTGCATGCAGGTGACGGGCGCGTGGGCCGGAAAGCCATTCATGCAGGATTCAATGTTATTTATGATAATCGGTATATAATTGAGATTCTTCGGTCGCTGCACTTCCTCAGAATGACAAAAAGGGTATTTTTCAACAGACTCTTGTGCATGTCACCCGGCGCAGCAGGATTGGCCTTATCGCGATATTCCAGATTTCTCTGTGAGAAATCCGGTTTATAGTAATTCTCATAATAAAAACAGATTCACAACTCGATCAGAAATCACAAATACAAAGATAGTGTGCCATGCACAAAGCTATTTCCTTTGTGCATGTATTCAAGATTATTTTTGAGAATCACTATATCATAAATAACATTGAATCCTGCATGAATGGCTTTCCGGCCCGCGCGCCCGTCATTCCTGCATGCAGTCAGCAGGAATCCAGGAAACTCCGTTTAGCCTGCATTTCTCACCAGCGCAGGTTAAAAATCGTGATAAGGCTGATAATACAAGGAACAGCAAGTGAGTGGTGAGGGAGCATACTGTGCCGTATGAGGCTGTTGAAAAATGTTAACGTATAGAGTTGTCATCCTGAGTGCAGCGAAGGATCTCGCTTTTGGAGCTTATTATTGAGATTCTTCGGTCGCTACGCTTCCTCAGAATGACAGATCGGGGATTTTTCAACAACCTCGCAGGCGGGAATCCAATCCATAGCGTAAAAATACATTTGTGCCACGTACAAAGCGTCGTTCTTTGTGCGTGAAGTCCTTAAGCGGCGAGGGAGTGGTGAGGGAACATACTGTGCGGTATGTAACCGAGCCCCATGCACAGAGCAAAGCTTGTGCATGCCACCCGGAGCAGCAGGACAGGTGTTATCACGATTTTCCGGATTTATCTGTGAAAAATCCGGGCGGGGGTTAAAAAACGTCTTCCAGGCCCCGATCCTGATTTCTTCTCATTAAATATGGCTTTTTTCGACAAACGACAGGATCGACAAAAATCTCTTAAAAAGCGTCAATGCTTGCCAATGTATTCAATATTATGCAATCCTGCCGGGTTAATACATATAGTCACATATACTTCCGGGCGACTTGTCGCTTCTTTGTTTTGTTTTAAACATATGTTTAAAAGACCCGGCTTCCGGACATAATCGAGCCTTCCACCTGTGGAAAACTCTGTTGAAAAGTGAATAAAATCGCTCAAGTTTGTGGAAAACTCATTATGTAAAACCGAAATTAACAATACGAACAAATGTTTGCGTATATTTACACATAGTTAATAAGCCGCCTCTGGACTTTGCTGCCCGTTTTGGGGTATCATTCTCTCGGCTTCTTAATTCTTGATAAAGGATCCTGCCATGAAATTTTCAACTCTTAAAAAATTTTTCTTCTTTACGTTAATCATCACCGCCGCCGCCCTGCTCTCCGGCTGCTCGGGCGCTCCCGCCGGACAGTCCGAACCCGGCGGCGATTCCGCCGAGCTCGTTATCATCTCCCCGCACTGGGAAGGCATCCGCATCGAGTTCAACCGCGCGTTCAAGCAATGGTACGCCGCGCAGGGAAAAGGCGATGTGGAGATCACCTGGCTCGACCAGGGTGGCACTTCGGACGACGTGCGTTTCATCCGCTCGGGCTTCTCCCGCAATCCCGAAACCATTGATGTCGATATCCTCTACGGCGGTGGTATCGACCCGTACATCGAGTTCGCGAAAGAAGGCCTGCTCGTCCCCTTCAAGCTGCCTGACGATGTTGTCTCCAAGTTGCCGAAAAGCGTCGGCGGCATCCCTGTCTACGACGAGCAGTACCGCTGGTATGGCGCATCGCTCGCGGGGTTCGGTATCCTTTACAACAAAAAGCTTCTCGACATGTACGGGCTGGACGCGCCCGCAGCGTGGATCGATCTCGCGAAGCCCGGGTTCCGCGGCCTTGTGGGGTCGAGCGACCCGCGTCACAGCGGGAGCATGCACATGATGTACGAGATCATTCTCCAGGCATACGGCTGGGACGAGGGCTGGCGCATCCTGCTCGGCATGGGCGCAAACGTTCGCAATTTCCCGAAGAGCTCAACCCAGACGGGTAAAGACCTTCAAACAGGTGAGATCGCCGCGGGGCTATCCATCGACACTTATGCGTTTTCCGCTATCGAAGAAGTCGGCGCGAAGCGGCTCGGGTTCATCCTTCCGCAGCAGGCAACGGTTATCACGCCGGACCCGATCGCGATCCTGAAAGGCGCGCCCAACATCGAGGTGGCGCAGGATTTCATCCGCTTCTCGCTCAGCCCGGAGGGGCAGAAGATATGGATGTACCGCAAGGGCGAGGCGGGCGGGCCTGTCGAGTTCTCGCTGAACAAGATGAGCGTCCTGCCGGAGCTTTACGAAACCGACTTCCGCGCGGTGTCGAACATAACGGTCAACCCGTTCGAGTACCGCAAGGGTTTTTCATACGATTTCGCGAAAGGCGCGGAGCGCTGGACGCTGCTGAACGACATGGTGGGCGCGCTGATAATCGACGTGCATGATGATCTCGCAGCCGCCGCGGAAAAGTTCGCGGGCGACGGTGAGAAGCTCGCCGCCGCGTTCGCGCCGCCGGTTTCCGAGGATCAGGCGATGAAGCTCACCCGCGAGTCATGGAGCGACGAGGTCGAGCGCAACCGCGTTATCAACAAATGGCTCGACTACGCCCGAAAAAACTACAGGGCCAAGTAAAGCTGTTATACTGCGATTTTTAGGGAAGAAATCAGTTAAGCATATTCAATTATTCGGCCTGATTCAACATTGTATTTTCCCTGTGTATCCCTTAATTATGTTGCCTTATAAAAATGCGCGTGTTAATATCTCTCGACGGGAGCGGAGGGTGTTTTATTCCGTGTACCGATGACAGTCGGGATGTTGAAACAAAATGGTATCGGTTGAATTCAGAGGCGTGACGAAGCGGTTCGGGCCGACGGTGGCGGTGAACGATATATCGCTGACGATCGAGAAAGGCGAGCTGTTTTTCATGCTCGGGCCGTCGGGTTGCGGAAAGACAACCGCGCTGCGGATGCTCGCGGGATTCATATCGCCGGAGCGGGGCGAAATCCTGTTCGACGGGCACGATGTCGCGCGCACGCCCCCGCACAGGCGGAACGTGGGGATGGTGTTCCAGACCTACGCGCTGTTTCCGCACATGACAGTCGAGCAGAACGTGGCCTACGGGCTGAAGTACCGCAAGGTCGGCGCGGCGGAGCGAAAAACGCGGGTCGGCGAGATACTCGAACGGACGCGGCTCGGGGGGCTTGGAACGAGATACCCGTCCGAGCTTTCAGGCGGCCAGCAGCAGAGGGTCGCGCTGGCCCGCGCGCTGGTGATCCAGCCGGACGTGCTGCTGCTCGACGAGCCGCTGAGCAATCTCGACACGAAACTACGCGTCGAGGTGCGCGAGGAGATTCGCCGCATCCACAACGAGTTCCGCATAACATCGCTGTACGTGACGCACGACCAGGACGAGGCGCTCTCGCTCGCGGACCGGATGGCGATCATGCGCGACGGGCGGATCGAGCAGGCGGGCGACCCGGCGGGCGTTTACGCGAGACCGAAGAACGCATTCGTTGCCGGCTTCGTCGGTGAAACCAACCTGATGAAAGCCGCCTTATCGCAGTCGGGCGGCGTAACCGCGCTGGACACGCCGGCGGGCGGTGTAACTATTCCGCAACAGGTTCCCGGCGGCGCGCGCGAGGTCGAGATATCCGTGCGGCCCGAATCGGTCCGTGTCTGCGATCCCGAATACGGGGCCGTGCGCGGCAGGATCCTCGCGGTGTCGTTTTTCGGCAGCACCGCGAAGCTGGACATCAGGCTCGACAGCGGGTTCGAGATACGCGCGCTCGCGCTCGGCGCGGGCAGGCGCTGGAAAAAAGACGGCGCTGTCGGCGTGACACTGGAGGCGGGCGATGTCGTCGTCCTTGAGTGAAAAACCGACCGCCGGAACTTACTTCAGCGTGGCCGCGGTTCTCCTTTTCTTCGGGCTGTTCCTGTTCTATCCCCTCTTCTATGTCTTTAAAAAATCCTTCTGGGTGGACGGCGGGGTGTCGTTCGCTTTCTTCAGGCTGATGTTCGAGAGCGCGGTGCTGCGCGAGAGCATCATCAACAGCCTTCTCATCGCGGTATGGGTAACGCTGATATCGGCTGCGATAGGGTTCGTTCTGGCAACACTGATGATCAAAACCGACCTGCCGGCGAAAGGGTTCTGGGGCAACATGTTTCTCGTGCCGCTGGTGCTGCCGCCGTTCGTCGGGGCGATCGGCGTAAAATATATTTTCGGCAGGATGGGGATGATCAACATCATCCTGATCAACCTCGGGGTCATCAGCGAGCGGTCGCCGATCGACTGGCTCGGCGCCCCGTTCTGGGGCGTGGTGATCCTCGAAGTTATGCACCTGTTCCCGATCATGTACCTGAACGTGATGGGCTCGTACGCGCTCATGGACCCGTCGCTGGAGGAAGCGGCGCGGAGCCTCGGCGCGAGAGGGCTGTCCCTGTTCCGCAGCGTGACGCTGCCGCTGCTGACGCCGGGATTTTTCGCCGGCGCGTCGATCGTTTTCATCTGGGCGATGACAGACCTCGGAACGCCGCTGCTGTTCGAATACCGCGCGGTTGCCCCGGTGCAGATATTCAACGCGGTCCAGTCCACGAGCGAGAACCTGATGGGCTACGCGCTCGTGGTGGTCGTGCTCGCGATAACCGCGGTGTTCTTCGTCACGGCGAAATTCGTGTTCGCGCGGCGCAGGGTGGAAATGGCCGCGTTCGGGCGAACGTCCGGGAGCATGGTGAAGCTCGGGCTGCCGCTCAAAGCGCTCGCCGCGGCGCTGCTCGCCGTGTTCGTGATCATGACGATGATTCCGCATATCAGCGTGGTGCTTGTGTCGTTTTCGCAGGAATGGTTCATGACGGTGCTTCCGGAGCAGTGGAGCGGCGGGTTTTACGGCAGGGTGTTCACGCACAGGATGTCGTCGATGTCCGTGCGCAACAGCCTGGCCCTGAGCGGGATGACGATCGTGCTGGTGCTGCTGGTCGGGGCGCTGATAGCGAGGATTCTCACGCGGAAAAAGTTCCGCGGGAAATGGGTGCTGGATGTCTGCGCGATGCTGCCGCTGGCCGTGCCGGGCGTGGTGCTGGCATTCGGATACGTGCAGGGCTTTTACGGGACGGCGATCGATCCGAGGGTGAACCCGGTGCCGCTGCTGGTGGTCAGCTACGCGGTGCGGAGGCTGCCGCTGGTGGTGCGCGCGCTGTACGCGGGTTTCGAGCAGACGAGCGTGACGCTGGAAGAGGCATCGGCGAACCTCGGCGCAGGCCCCGCCGACACCATGCGCAGGATAACGCTGCCGATGATCCGCGCGAACGTGCTCGGCGCGGCGATTCTCGCGTTCGCGTTCAGCATGCTCGAAGTCAGCGACAGCCTGATACTGGCGATGGAAGAAAAGTTCTACCCGATGACGAAAGCGATCTACATGCTGATGGCGCGGCTCGGCGACGGGCCGATGATAGCGAGCGCGATGGGCGTGCTCGGCGTGATCCTGCTCGCGGCCTCGCTCTGGGGCGCGCAACGGCTCATGGGCCGCCGCATGGGCGACCTGTTCCGCGCGTGACCGCGACCGGAAGATGTTCCGATCCACGCGCTCTCCATAGATTAAATTCCATTTATCCGTTTTTTTTCTCTTCCGTTCGGCAATTAGCCTGCATTTCTCACCAGTGCAGGTTAAAAATCGTGAAGCCGGATTCTCCTGAGGAGAATATCTTCCGGCGGGGCGAGGTCTCCCGAGCCCCCAATCCTTCGTTTTTCGAAGGCGCGGCAAGTGAGTGGTGATGAAGCATACTGTTGCGTATGTGACCGCCTGATTCATGAACAGAGAGGCTGTTGAAAAATCCCCATTCTGTCATTCTGAGGAAGTGCAGCGACC
>ERZ795048.1622-NODE-1622-length-19744-cov-10.404236_pt1 | contig 19744 bp, 15 predicted proteins | sample MGYA00375132_ERZ795048 | MGnify/ENA primary metagenome ERZ795048 (study PRJEB30177, sample SAMN05720225) | activated sludge metagenome | isolation source: Anaerobic digester | place: Hong Kong | collected 2014-12-17 ... | reverse complement strand
AGCGCAGCAGTGACATGCAGTGGCTGCAGCGCCTGCGCGAGGCGATCGACAACGACCAGCTGGTGCTGTTCGGCCAGAGCATTTTCCCGCTCAACGCAGACAGCCCGCACCCGGCGATGTGCGAACTGCTGGTACGCATGGTCGACGCGGACGGAAGGATCGTGCCGCCAATGACGTTCATTCCAGCGGCCGAGCGGTTCAACCTGATGTTCGACCTCGACCTGTGGGTGATCGGTGCCGCGTTCCGCCAGCTGGCCACGCTGTGGCAGCACCATCCGCAGGATCGTCGCATCTTCACCATCAACCTGTCGGGCCAGTCGCTCGACCATCCCGACCTCGAACTGGCGATCCAGCGCCTCGAGGTGGAACACAAGATCGAACCGCACCGCATCTGTTTCGAGATCACCGAGACCAGTGTCATCGGCAATATGGATCGTGCCCTTGCGCTGATGGACAGCCTGCGCCGACGCGGCTTCCTGTTCGCACTCGATGATTTCGGCACCGGTCTGAGTTCTTTCGCCTACCTGAAGAAACTGCCGGTCGACTACCTGAAGATCGACGGCGAATTCGTCCGCGACATCCTGCACGACCCAGTGGACAAGGCGATGGTCGATACCATCAGGCGCATTGGCGGCGTGCTAGGCATGACCACGATAGCCGAGGCGATAGAGGATGCCGACACCTGCGCGTTGCTGACGGCGATGGGGATCGACTACGGCCAGGGCTATCACCTCGCCAAGCCGGCCCCCGGCGAGTTCGCCCCCGTCATCTCCAATGTGGTGGCCTTGCCTGCCCGGAAGTGATCGGCTCAGTCCCAGCGGTCCGGGTAGCTGCCGGCTTCGTAGAGGTTGTTGCTCACCAGCGCCACCACCAGCATCACCAGCGCACCGATCAGCACCGGGAACACATACCCCCATCCGAGCGCATGCACCTGCTCACCACCGATCACCGCGATCAGTGCAGTCGCACCGCCAGGCGGATGGATCGTGCGTGTAGCCATCATCAGGGCGATCGCGCTAGCCACTGCCGCCGCCTCCTGCAGGACCGAGACATCCGGCAGATAGCGATAGCAGGCGACGCCGACCAGGGCCGACACCATGTGCCCACCGATCAGATTGCGCGGCTGCGACAGCGGCGCCCGTGGCGCGCCGTACAGCAGCACCGCCGAGGCGCCAAATGAACCGACTATCAACAGGTTGAGCCTTGGCAGCAGGTCCACCGCGGCGCCGATCAGGGCAATGCCGGCAAAGGCACCCAGCCAGGCGACCAGGATCTGCAACACACTGATCCGCGGCCGCGGCGCCTGCCCGATGGCGGGCTTGGTGCGGGCATGTGCAGGATGTTCGGCGTCGGGGACCGGATTCGGGTCTTTTGAGACCGGCGGTTGTTCAGTCATTGAGCCACTGCGCCGCACGTTTGGCGAAATAGCTGAGGATGCCGTCGGCGCCGGCGCGCTTGATGCAGAGCAGCGATTCCATCACCACTGCACGCTCGTCCAGCCACCCGTTTTGTGCCGCCGCCATGTGCATCGCATATTCGCCGCTGACCTGATAGACGAACGTCGGCACACCGAACTGGTCCTTGACCCGGCGCACGATGTCCAGATAGGGCATCCCCGGCTTGACCATCACCATGTCGGCGCCTTCCTGCAGGTCGAGTGCCACCTCGCGCAGCGCTTCGTCGCTGTTCGCCGGGTCCTGCTGGTAGGTGTATTTGTTGCCCTTGCCCAGGTTGGCTGCCGAGCCAACCGCATCGCGGAACGGCCCATAGTAGCTGCTGGCGTACTTCGCCGAATACGCGAGTATGCGGGTGTGGATATGCCCCTCGGCCTCGAGGGCATCACGGATGTCACCGATGCGCCCATCCATCATATCGGATGGCGCCACCACGTCGGCGCCCGCTGCAGCGTGTGACAACGCCTGCTTGACCAGCACCTCGACCGTCTCGTCATTCATCACGTAACCGCTGGCATCGATCAACCCGTCCTGGCCATGCGTGGTGAACGGATCCAGCGCGACATCGGTGATGACCCCCAGATCCGGCAGCGCATCCTTGATGGCGCGCACCGCGCGCTGCGCCAGGCCATCCGGATTGAAGGCCTCGGCCGCATCCTCGCTCTTGGCGCTGGCCGGCGTAACCGGGAACAGGGCCAGTGCCGGGATGCCCAGCGCATGTGCCGCACGGGCCTCCTCTACCAGCAGATCGATACTCAGGCGTTCGACTCCCGGCATCGACGCCACCGGTTCGCGCTGACCGCTGCCCTCGAGCACGAACAGGGGATAGATGAAATCGTCCGGGCTGAGCCGGGTCTCACGCATCAGGCGGCGCGAGAAATCGTCCCGGCGCATGCGCCGCATGCGCGTGAAAGGGTAGCCGGCAAAGGCCTGGGTATCGTTGCTCATGGTGCGAATCCGCAGTCACTTCAGGAGACGCGCATTCTAACACCCCACGCGGCCGGTTCAGGGTTTGGGAGCCGGGTCCAGGGCGCGCAGCAGGTGCCGCACATCCGGCGCATGCCGCCGGCTCACCTCCACCACCTGGTCGCAGCCGTGCAGCAACAACGACAGCTGGCCGCCCGGGTCCCGGCGCAGCTCACGTACCCGGCCGGGCGCCACCAGGGCATTGCGATGGACCCGCAGAAAGGCCCCCGGCAGCCGTTCCTCGATGGCGCGCAACGACTCTTCGGTCAACGCCATACCGGAGGCATGCCACACCTCGACGTACTTGCTGTCTGCGCGCAACAGGATCGCCTCGTGCGCCGGGATTCGCAGCACGCCGCCGCGGTAACTCGCATTGAGATAGTGCCCGCTCGCGGCCAGCGCCTCCTGCTGGTCGCGGCTAAGCGCACGCGCCTTGTCGAGCGCACGCGCCAGGCGCTCCGGTCGCACCGGCTTGAGCAGGTAATCGATTGCGTTCGCCTCGAAGGCTGCCAGCGCATGTTCGTCATACGCGGTAACGAATATCACGGCCGGGGGATCGGGGCGCGTGGCCAGTACCAGCGCGGCCGCGATGCCGTCCATGCCCGGCATACGGATATCGAGCAACACCAGGTCAACGTGCTGGCGCTCGCAATGCGCCAGCACCTCGGCCCCGTTGGCCGCCTGGCCGACAACCTCGCAGTGACCGTCACCCGCTGCCAGGAGCGCCGCCAGGCGCGCGCGCGCCGGCGCCTCGTCATCCGCGATCACCACCTTCATATCGCCCCCAACGGAAAGTGCAGTCGCACCTGGTAGCAGCCGTCCACCTGCCCCACCACCATACCGGCGGCATCGCCGAAGGCGGCGTCGAGGCGCTCGCGGACGTTGTCCTGCGCCATCCGGTTGCCACGCCGGTGCGGCGGTTGCGGTGGGTCCGGCAGGGTATTGCGGACCGCCAGGCTGACCACGCCGTCACGACAGCGGCCACTCACGGTGATCTCACCGCCGGCGGTTGCCGGCTCAATGCCGTGGTACACCGCGTTCTCCAGCAGCGGCTGCAACAGCAATCCAGGCAGCCTGGTGTCGCCGGGCAGGTCATCCACGTCCCAGTTCACCCGCAGGCGATCGCCGAGCCGCTGCGTCTCGATGCGCAGGTAACCCCGGGCCAACTCGAACTCGCGCTGCAGCGTCGACACGGTGGCGACATCGGACAGGGTTGCTCGGAACAGGTCCGACAGGTCTTGCACCACCTGCTCGGCCAGGTCGGCGTCGACGCGGGTCAGGCTGGCGATGGTATTCATGCTGTTGAACAGGAAATGCGGACGGATCCGCGCCTGCAGCGCCTGCAGACGTGACTGCGCCTCAGCCAGCTCGCGCTGCCGCTCGCGGTGCTGTTCGTACAGGTAGCGCAGCAGGACCGCACCGACGATGCCGGCAATCGCCAGGTGGTGCAGCAGCGCGGGGAGCACCCCGCTGCCGCTGCGCAGGCCCAGCGCCTCGGCGGCGAAGAACACCGCTGCCGTCACCAGCAGGATCAGCACCCAGGCGACCGTGCCCGCCGTTGCGTGAGACAGGCGGCCGAGCGGCAGGCGCAGGCTGCAATAGATCGCACTGACACTCAGCGCCACCCACTGGATATACAGCGAACGCAGGCTCAGTTCGGCCCAGAACTGGTCGGTCGCTGGGAAAGCCGCGAGCGTCAACACGATCGCCAGCAGCTCGGCGCTGACCACCACCGCGAAGACCATGCGGATGGCGCAGAAGTTCGGCAGAAAAGCCCTACGCTCGATCGGTGTCATGACGTCCAGTATATGGGATCGTCGAAGCCCTGCCGTGATACCCGGCTGATACGTCTGCCACATAGCGAATATAATCACGCCCTTGCAGAAACCCGGTGCCTAATCCATGACCGACAAGAAACTCTGGGCCGGCCGCTTCGCCGCGCCGACCGACGCCTTCGTCGAGGCCTTCACCGCCTCGGTCGAGTTCGACCAGCGCCTTGCGCCCTATGACATCCAGGGGTCGATCGCGCATGCGACCATGCTGGCACGCCAGGGGATACTGAGCGACGCGGAGCGTGACGCGATCATCGGCGGCCTGGAGCGCATCCTGGCGCGCATCGAGGCCGGCGGGTTCCAATGGTCGGTGGAACTCGAAGATGTGCATATGAACATCGAAGCGGCCCTTACCGACGATATCGGCATCGCCGGCAAGAAACTGCACACCGGGCGTTCACGCAACGATCAGGTCGCGACCGACGTGCGCCTGTGGCTGCGCGCCGAGCTGGTGGAGATCCGCAGTGCGGTCCGCCGCCTGCAGCATGCCCTGGTCGACCTGGCGGAGCGCGAGGCCGACACCATCATGCCGGGGTTCACCCACCTGCAGACGGCGCAGCCGATCACCTTCGGCCACCACATGATGGCCTGGTTCGAGATGCTCGAACGCGACCATGCACGCATCGCGGACTGCGGCACGCGGCTCAATGTGATGCCACTGGGTGCCGCCGCACTGGCCGGGACCAGCTATCCGATCGACCGTGACTACACCGCGGGCCTGCTGGGGTTCGACCGCCCGGCCGAGAACTCGCTGGACGCCGTGTCCGACCGCGACTTTGCAATCGAGTTCGCCGCCGCGGCCAGCATCCTGATGATGCACCTGTCGCGTATGAGCGAGGAACTGATCATCTGGTCGTCTGCGCAGTTCCACTTCATCACCCTGTCCGACAGCTTCTGCACCGGCTCGTCCATCATGCCGCAGAAAAAGAATCCCGACGTTCCCGAACTGATCCGCGGCAAATCCGGCCGCGTGTTCGGTCATCTGGTGGCATTGCTGACACTGATGAAATCGCAGCCACTTGCCTACAACAAGGACAACCAGGAAGACAAGGAGCCTCTGTTCGACGCGGTGGACAACGTCAAGGGCTCGCTCAAGGTGTTTGCCGACATGGTGCCGGCAATCACCTGCAACCACGACGCAATGCGCCAGGCGGCAATGAAGGGTTTCGCAACCGCCACTGACCTGGCCGACTACCTGGTACGCAAGGGAACAGCGTTCCGGGACGCCCATGAAGTGGTCGGAAAGTCCGTGGCCTACTGCATACAAAAGGGCTGCGATCTGGCAGACCTCGGCCTCGACGAACTGCGCCGTTTCTCACCCGCTATCGATGACGACGTATTCGACTGCCTGACCCTCGATGGCTCCGTCGCTGCTCGAGATCACATCGGCGGCACGGCGCCGGCCCAGGTCAGGAAGGCGATCGAGCGTGCGCGTGCGCGCCTGGACTGATGCTGCGCAGCACCAAACCGGATTCAATACAGCGCCCTGCCCGCCGCTAACCCTTGAGCAACTGTGACCGCCCCGGGCGGACACTCACCTTTACGGGAACCATGGGGCGAGGAATGGACCAGGCTGATATGTGCGTAAACCCGGAACCGCTTCCGACGTTTGATCCACATACCGAACGCTTCGCGCAGGCCGGTTAGCCCCGGAGACGAGGATGGAAACCTCGAGCCCGCGCAGTAGCAACACGACAATCGTTGCCACCGGCATCCTGCTCAGCCTCATGCTGGCGACGCTGGTCGGGTTCGCCTATGTCGGCCAGACCCGGCTGCACGACGCACTGATCGAGCAGGAACAGCTCGGGATCGACAAGAAAGCCGCCGCGATCGCGTTCTTCCTGGCACAGCGTCGGGATACCGTCGAGCAACTGGCGCGCAGCCGGCCGCTGGCGATGTATCTCGCCAACCGCGAACTGGGCATGTCATTGCATGACGGGCTGAAGCTGAGCCTGATGGCGGTGACGCGCGAGTTCGACTACTACGTCGCAGGCGAACAGGAACATGGCCGTGCGGCATTTCATCGCATCGCGTTCGTCGAGGAAAACGGGCACCTGTTGCTTGACGTCGGCAGGGGAGCAAACGGCAACACCGAACAGTCGTACCAGGTGCGGCGCACCGCGACCATCGACGACATCCAGGTCCGGCGCAGTGGCGAAGGCACCATGCTGACGCTGAGCGCCCCGGTCGTACGCAAAGGACGGACCGCCGGTTATGTGATCGCCGACCTGCCAGCGGTTGACGCCCTGTCGCCGATGCTGCGCGACAACAAGGCGGGGTCTCCGGTAAGCCGCACCGCCGCGATCGAGGCCTCCGGTGCCGTGATCGCCACCGCCGATGGGCAGGACTGGAATGGCTGGAGGGCAGCCGCCGAGCAGTCCGCGGAGACGGTGCTTGAAACCGCGATCGAAGGAACCGACTTTCTCGTCGTCACTCTGCCTGGCAACGCGATCAATCACAGCGTCCTCACCTCACCGTGGTTCGTGGTCGCACTCAGCCTGATCTGCGCGGCCGTACTCAGCGGCGTGGCCTTTCTGTTGCGCCTGAACAACCACAACCTGGTGCTGCGCACCCACTTCGAGGCCACAGCACAACAGCGCGCGACGCTGCACGAACAGAACGAGCGGTTGCAGCGTGAGATCGACAAGCGCCTGGAGTCCGAACAGAAACTCGCGCATCAGGCGAACTACGATCAGCTGACCGGGCTGCCCAACCGCAACCTGGCGATGGACCGTCTGGCCCAGGCGATCAAATGGGCGAAGCGTGAGGGCGGCAGTGTACTGACCCTTTTTCTCGACCTGGATCGCTTCAAGCAGGTCAACGACTCCCTGGGCCACACGGCCGGGGACGAACTGCTGCGCGAAGCGGCACAGCGCCTGGCATCGAGAGTCAGGGACAGCGATACCGTGTCACGCCTCGGCGGCGACGAGTTCCTGGTGATCTGCCCCGACGTGTCGCAGGACAGCGACTGGGAGCACATCGCGCAGGAGATGCTGAAGGCGATGTCGGCGCCCTTCTACATCGGCGATCACGAGTTCTTCGTTGGTGCGAGCATCGGGGTTGCCGCTTACCCCGACGGCGGCAACGAGCCGCAGAAGCTGCTCAAAAATTCCGATATCGCGATGTACGCCGCCAAGGAAAAGGGGCGCAATCGATACTGTTACTACGACCCTTCGATGGATGCACTGGCGATCGAAGAACTGAAACTGGAGAACAACCTGCGCCATGCCCTGACGCGCAAAGAGTTTCGTCTTGTATTTCAGCCGATCGTCGACCTGAGTTCGGGGCGCACCCTGGCGGTCGAGGCATTGTTACGCTGGACGAACGCGGAAATGGGCGATGTTGCACCCGACCGGTTCATACCGATCGCCGAAGAGACCGGGCTGATCCACGAGATCGGCGAGTGGGTACTGAGCGAGGCGTGCCACATGATCAGCAGTGTGGCACCCGATCACAACTTCCGTCTCGCCGTCAACCTGTCGTCAAAGCAGTTCAGCCGCCCGGCACGACTGCTCGACTGCGTGCTGCACGCCCTGCGGACCTCCGGCCTGATGCCAAGCCAGCTCGAACTCGAGATCACAGAATCGATCCTGATCGACGACCGGCCCGAGATCGGCAACCTGATCAATCAACTCGATCGCATCGGCGTGCGCCTGTCGATCGATGATTTCGGCACCGGCTACTCGGCCCTGAACTACCTGCAGCGCTTCCCTTTCGACGTGCTCAAGATCGACCGCAACTTCACCAGCCAGGTACCGGAGAGTGCCGCCAATGCCTCGCTGATCCGCGCCATTATCGCCATGGCCCATGCGCTTGGCCTCGAGGTGGTCGCCGAGGGGATCGAGAGCCGCGAGCAGGCGGGCTTCCTGCTGGTGCATCACTGCGGGATGGGGCAGGGCTATCTTTACAGCAAACCGCTGACACCGGCCCAGTTGCGCGATCATCTGGCGAACGAGTACGCGATCTCCGCCTGAATCGTCGCTGGCAAAGTGACGTCACCCTGCGCGGCACCGGTGCCTTGGCGCGAATCGGCAAACGTGCTCAGATGGCAGGTCGAATCCAAGCCGGAACGACACGCCCATGCCCCGAGACAGCCTGCAAGATCTCAGCACCCGCCTGCTCGCCTTCGCGCGCTCCCGCGACTGGGAGCAGTTTCATTCGCCAAAGAACCTGAGCATGGCCCTGGCCGGCGAGGCGGGAGAACTGCTGGAGCACTTCCAGTGGCTCAGCGAGGCGCAGAGTGCGGCGCTCGATGACCCGAAGAAAGACCAGGTGGCACTGGAAATGGCCGATATCCTGATCTACCTCGTACGCCTCGCAGAACGACTCGATATCGACCTGATCGACGCCACCTACCGCAAGATCGCGGTCAACGAATCGCGATACCCCGAAGACAGGGTGCGCGGCGACGCACGACGCGCCGAGGAATACGAATAGCCCGATTGCGTGCCAGCCGCGTTCAGTCGCGGCGAAAACGCAGGAAGTACTGGCTATCCATGAAATCCTGGCGCTCACTCAATGTGAACCCCGCCGCCTCCACTTCCGCGACCACATGGTCCTCGCCGCCACGCACATGACCGAGCACCCAGGGGTTGCTGAGTCCGGGGACGCGTTTGAAATCGATCACGACCAGTTCGCCACCCGGCCTGAGCGCCGTATGCATACTGCGCAACATCGATTGCGGATACTCGAAATGATGGTAGGTGTCGCTGGTGAAGACCAGGTCGACACTGGCCGCCGGCAGGCCGATACCATACTGATCGTTGAGCACGCCACGCACATTGTGCAGACCGAGATCCCGTGCCCGCTGCACGCTGGCATCGACGAAGTTCGCTGCAATGTCTATCGCATAGACCACGCCCGCGGGGCCGACCCCACGTGCAATCATCGCGCTGAAAAAACCGGTGCCCGCACCGACGTCGGCAACCTGTTGCCCGGGCTGCAGACGCAGTCGACGGACGATGTCCTCGCGCCGGTCCCAGACCTCGCGGCCGTCACGCTCAAACACGCCGCGCCATTGGGCGACGCTCGGGTCCTGGTACTGGCGGTTGATCCCGGGGCTGACGTTCTGCTCGGCGTGCAGCGGCACGGCCATGGCGGCCAGCACAAAGAGTCGGACAAGGAGATGTGCCATGTCACTTGCTCCGTGTGTAAGAACTTTGGTAACGGGCCGTTCATGGTAGAGCAGGCTTCACGACCCTGCCTACATCGTGCACGGTGCAAGGGTGACAGGAAACCTTACAGATGCGCACCGTCATGCTGCATCCGGCACATCGAACAGCCCGCCACAATCGGGAAAAGATGCAACGGCAGCGCGTATGGCAAACGCCTGGCACCCAATCAGTGCAACAGCAGATTCTGAGCTGCTGTTGCTCGAGTCCGATACAGGCACGGCAGGCACCAAACTGCTGCGAGCGCCGTACCCGGCGGCACTTTTCACACGCGGACTCGCGGCAGTCAACCGCTGGCTACACTTTCCCTATGACCTGGTCGGACGCCTGTCCGTGATCACGGCACCAAACCGGCGGCGCGTTGTCGTATATCCATGACAGCCGGGCGGCGGCCACTTGGTACGTGCATTGCTTGGTAACTTTGGTGCGATGGCCACTTTGATCAACGGGAGATGCTTATGAGCCTGTTCAATCAGTACATGGACCGCTACCGCCGGGTGGAAGACGAATACTCCCTGGAAGAGTATCTCGATATCTGCAAAGACGATCGCATGGCCTATGCCTCCGCTGCAGAGCGCATGCTGGCGGCGATCGGTGAACCCGAGATGCTCGATACCCGCCTCGATCCGCGCATGTCGCGCCTGTTCTCCAACAAAGTCATGAAGATCTACCCGGCGTTCACGGACTTCTACGGCATGGAGGAAACGATCGAGCAGATCGTGTCGTATTTCCGTCATGCCGCGCAGGGCCTGGAGGAAAAGAAGCAGATCCTGTATCTGCTCGGCCCGGTCGGCGGCGGTAAATCGTCACTCGCCGAGAAGCTCAAGCACCTGATGGAAAAGGCGCCGTTCTATGCTATCAAGGGCTCACCGGTAAACGATTCCCCACTGGCGCTGTTCTCCGCCGACGAGGATGGCGATATCCTCGAACAGGAATACGGCATCGCGCGACGCTATCTCAACCGCGTGCTCTCGCCATGGGCGGTCAAGCGCCTCCACGAATTCAATGGTGACATCACCAGGTTTCGCGTGATCAAGCGCTGGCCGTCTGTCCTCGGCCAGGTCGGCGTGTCGAAGACCGAGCCGGGCGACGAGAACAACCAGGACATCTCGTCACTGGTCGGCAAGGTCGATATCCGCAAGCTGGAGAAGTTCTCGCAGGACGACCCGGATGCCTACAGTTATTCGGGCGGTCTGTGCCTGGCGAATCAGGGCCTGATGGAGTTTGTCGAGATGTTCAAGGCACCGATCAAGGTGCTGCATCCGTTGCTGACCGCCACCCAGGAGGGCAACTACAAGGGCACCGAGGGTTTCGGCGCGATCCCCTTCGATGGCGTGGTGCTGGCGCACAGCAACGAGTCGGAGTGGACCGCGTTTCGCAACAACAAGAACAACGAGGCCTTCCTCGACCGCATCTACATCGTCAAGGTGCCTTATTGCCTGCGCGTCAGTGACGAGGTACACATCTACGACAAGCTGCTGCGCAACAGCTCGCTGTCCGAGGCCCCATGCGCCCCCGGGACCCTGCCGATGCTGGCGCAGTTCTCGGTACTGACACGGATCAAGGAGCCGGAGAACTCCAGCATCTTCTCGAAGATGCGCATCTATGACGGCGAGAATCTGAAAGACACCGACCCCAAGGCCAAGAGCTACCAGGAGTACCGCGACTTCGCCGGGGTGGACGAGGGCATGACCGGGATCTCGACGCGCTTCGCGTTCAAGATCCTGTCGCGTGTGTTCAACTTCGATCACACCGAGGTCGCCGCCAACCCGGTGCACCTGCTGTACGTGCTGGAGCAGCAGATCGAGCAGGAACAGTTCCCGCCCGAACTGGAGCAGCGCTATATCAGCTTCCTCAAGGAGTACCTGGCACCGCGTTATGCCGAGTTCATCGAGAAGGAGCTGCAGACGGCATATCTCGAGTCCTACTCCGAGTACGGACAGAACATCTTCGATCGCTATGTGACCTACGCCGACATGTGGATCCAGGACCAGGAGTACCGCGACCCGGATACCGGCGAGATCCTCGATCGTGCCCAACTCAATGCCGAGCTGGAGAAGATCGAGAAACCGGCCGGCATCGCCAACCCGAAGGACTTCCGCCACGAGGTGGTCAACTTCGTGTTGCGCGCCCGTGCGCAGAACCACGGCAAGAACCCGGCCTGGACCAGTTATGAGAAGCTGCGTGCGGTCATCGAGAAGCGGATGTTCTCCAGCACCGAGGACCTGCTGCCGGTGATCTCCTTCAATGCGAAGGCCTCGAGCGAGGAGCAGAAAAAGCACCACGAGTTCGTCCAGCGCATGGTCGCCAAGGGCTACACCGACAAGCAGGTGCGCCTGCTGGCCGAGTGGTACCTGCGTGCCAGGAAGGCATCCTGAGGGGGCGGCACACATGAGTTCCCTGGTCGACCGACGCCTGTCCGGCAAGAACCGCAGCGCCGTCAACCGGCAGCGTTTCCTGCGCCGCTTCAAGGGCCAGATCCGCAAGGCGGTGTCCAAGGCCATCGCCGGGCGCAAGGTCGCCGACCTGGAGCGCGGCGAGAGCGTCTCGATCCCGTCGAAAGACATGAAGGAACCATTTTTCCACCACGGCCCGGGGGGCCGGCGCAGCATCGTCAACCCCGGCAACCGGGAGTTCGTCAGCGGTGACCGTGTCGATCGTCCACCCGGCGGTCAGGGTGGAGGTGGCGGCCAGGCCTCGCCCGATGGCGAAGGCATGGACGAGTTCACCTTCGAGCTGTCGCGAGAAGAGTTCATGGACTACTTCTTCGAGGACCTGGCATTGCCGGATCTGGTGAAGAAACAGCTGCTGGCGATCCCCGAGGTGAAGAAGGTGCGCTCGGGCTTCGTCAGCCAGGGCAATCCGTCCAACCTGCACGTGGTGCGCTCGATGAAGCAGGCGATCGGCCGCCGACTCGCGATGGGCGCAGGGCCACGCGAGGCGCTGCGCGAGGCCGAGGCGGCGCTGGCCGAACTGGAAGACCGCGGCGAGGGGGCGGGTAGCGAGGCCGACGATCTGCGCGAACAGATCGCGGCGCTCAAGGCACGCATCGCCGCAGTGCCCTTCATCGACACCTGGGACCTGCGCTATGCAAACCGCAGCGACCAGCCGCAGCCGACCAGCCGTGCGGTCATGTTCTGCCTGATGGACGTCTCCGGGTCGATGGACGAAAGCCGCAAGGACATCGCCAAGCGCTTCTTCATGCTGCTGTATCTGTTCCTGACGCGCAGCTACGAACACATCGACCTGGTGTTCATCCGCCACCACACCGTGGCCAAAGAGGTCGACGAGGAGGACTTCTTCAGCTCGCGCGAGACCGGCGGCACCGTGGTCTCCAGCGCCCTGGACCTGATGAACGAGATCATCCGCGAGCGTTACCCCAGCCAGGGCTGGAACATCTACGCCGCACAGGCGTCCGACGGTGACAACTGGGACGACGACTCACCCTATTGCCGCGAGCTGCTGGTCAACCAGATCCTGCCGCTGGTGCAGTACTACGCCTATGTCGAGATCGCCGCGCGCGACCCGCAGAGCCTGTGGCACGCCTATGAGCAGGTGAGTGCGGCCAGCAGGCGTTTCGCGATGCAGCGAATCCTGACCCTGGAAGACATCTACCCGGTGTTCCGCGAGCTGTTCAAGAGAAAGGCGACCGCCTGAGGTGGACGATGAGTGAGACCGACAGCGACAAACCCGGCGATCGTGACCAGCCACTGCTGCTGTCTGAAAGCTCGGAATGGACCTTCGAGCTGCTGGAACGCTATGACAGCGAGATTGCACGTATCGCCGCTGGCTACGGACTCGATACCTATCCGAACCAGATCGAGGTGATCTCCTCGGAACAGATGATCGACGCCTATTCGTCGGTGGGCATGCCGGTCGGCTACCACCACTGGAGTTTTGGCAAGCAGTTCGTGGCGACGCAGAAGGGCTATCGACGCGGCCAGATGGGCCTGGCCTACGAGATCGTCATCAACTCCAGCCCCTGCATCGCGTACCTGATGGAAGAGAACACCATGACCATGCAGGCCCTGGTGATCGCCCACGCGTCGTACGGCCACAACTCGTTTTTCAAGGGCAACTACCTGTTCCGCACCTGGACAGACGCCGAAGGGATCCTCGATTACCTGGTGTTCGCGCGCAACTTCATCGCCGAGTGTGAAGAGCGTCACGGCGAAGAGGCGGTGGAAGAGATCCTTGATTCCTGTCACGCGTTGATGAACCACGGCGTCGATCGCTACAAGCGGCCGACCAGGCTGTCGATGTCGAAGGAAAAGGCACGCCAGCGCGAGCGCGAGGACTACCTGCAGTCGCAGGTCAACGACCTGTGGCGCACCGTCCCGGTCAGGGACACCGGGGAAAAGGCGAAGAAAAGAGCCCGCCGCTTCCCGCCAGAGCCGCAGGAAAACCTGCTGTACTTCATCGAGAAGAATGCACCGCGCCTGGAGCCGTGGCAGCGCGAGATCGTGCGTATCGTGCGCAAGATCGCGCAGTATTTCTATCCGCAGCGCCAGACCCAGGTGATGAACGAGGGCTGGGCGACCTTCTGGCATTACACCCTGCTCAACCACCTGTTCGAAGAAGGCAAGGTCACCGAGGGATTCATGCTGGAGTTCCTGCAGAGCCACACCAACGTGGTGTACCAGCCGCCCTACCACAGCCGCGGCTACAGCGGCATCAACCCCTATGCGCTGGGTTTCGCGATGTACCGCGACATACGGCGGATCTGTGAATCGCCCACCGAGGAGGACCGGCGCTGGTTTCCCGAGATCGCCGGCTCGGACTGGCGTAAGACGCTGGATTTTGCGATGCGCAACTTCAAGGACGAGAGCTTCATCGCCCAGTACCTGTCACCCAGCCTGATCCGTGAGATGAAGCTGTTTGCCGTGGTCGACGATGACCGCGAGGACAAACTCGAGATCACCGCGATCCACGATGACGCCGGCTACCGTGGCGTGCGCCAGACGCTTGCCGACCAGTACAACCTGGGCAACCGTGAGCCCAACGTCCAGATCTGGGACGTCGATGTGTACGGTGACCGTTCGTTGACGCTGCGCCATTTCATGCACGACCGACGTCCTCTGGGCGACACCACGCTGGAGATGCTGCGACACATCGGCCGGCTGTGGGGCTACACGGTGCGGATCGAGAGCGTGGACGAGGGTGGCGAGATCGTATCTGTCGGCGAATGTGCCGTCTGATCGCTCAGCGTTCGGGCCCCTCGATGCGCCGCAACGCCCGCCGCGTCCATAGCCGCAGCAGATGACGCCAGTGCGCGGCTGCCGTCTCCCGCAGCCGCGGCACGGCACCGCACGAACCCAGCTGCCCGCCGACCAGCAGGGCCTGGGGCACGCGCTGGCGGATCGACGCAGCGACACGGCCGCCCAACCCGGGCTCGGCCGCCACGCTCACCCACAACACGTTGATCGCAAAGTTGATATCGGCAAACACGACCTGTCGCCCGTACGACTCGCAGACCTGGCGGATCAACCCGGCGACATGATCGCGCCGGGGTGCCGGGGTGTCGCCGAGGCCCGGGATCAGCATCATGAAATCGGCCACACTGCACCCCGCCTCGTCGTGGGTCGGCGCCAGCTGCCAGAGCGGCCGCGCCGGATCCAGCCGGGGGCGGCCGACCAGCTCGTTTGGGGTGCGGTCCGGGGATGCCATACCCGGAAAGGATAGACGCCCCTGACGCCGATCACCGCACCCGGCGAAGACGGTCGCGGGGCCGGGCCACCGTTAAAGACTCGTCCGGATCGGCCGAATAAAAGGGCTACGGAACAACATCAACAGACAAAGCGCTTTCAGGGGAGAAAATGGACTACAGCGAGATGAGCGAAATCGATCCGATACTGTTGCGAAAGGTGCCCTTCGGGCTGCTGCTGGCCGATGGGGACGCCCGCATCAGCTGGCTCAACGACGCCATGGCACAAATGCTCGGCACACCGGACACCGAGCTGCTCGGGCGATCCCTGGGCGAGCTGGAAGACCCCGCACAACGCCTGTTGACCAGCGACTCGCGCCTGGTGCAGCTCGGCGGCAGCCGTCGCTGGGTGAGCCGCGAGGCACACCGTGCAGCCGACGGAAGCTGCCTGTACGTCGCGATCGATGTCACCGCACAGGAACAGCTGGCTGAAGAGAATGCCCGGCTGCACCAGCAGGTCGAGGAGCTCAAACTCACCGACGATCTGACCGGCCTGCCCAACAAGCGCGCCATCAGCCAGGCGCTCGACCTTCACGTGTCACGCAGCCGGCGCTACCAGAACCCGCTGAGCGTCGTGCTGGTCCATATCGACCTGCACGCCCTGTCGGGGATCCAGCCGCTGTCCAGTGACCCTGTCGTACTGGCGGTATCGCGCTTCCTGCGCGATCGCCTGCGCTGGGTCGACCAGATCGCGCGCTGGGAGGACAACCTGTTTCTGCTGGTCCTGCCCGAGACCACCGAGGCGGACGCACGCGGCCTGCTCGACAAGATCGCCAGTGAGCAGGACAGCATGCTGCTGCCCGAGCCCTATGCCGAGGCGCGCCCAACGCTGACGTTTGGCCTGGCCTGCTGGAAAAAGGGCGACGACATCCGGACCATGCTGCGCGATGCGCTCAGTGACCTGCGGGGCGACAGCGGCGCCTGACAGCCGCAGATGCGGCCATGAGCGAAGCGGCAACAGATGAGTCGACCGGGCTTGGACGCAAGGCGCTCAATCGCATTGTCGGGCGCTTTCTCGCACTGTGCGATGAACGCCTGCTGCGTATCCGCGCGACCCTGACCCACGAGCAGCGCAGCCTTTTCGACCTGTTGCCGCTGTTGTGGCACGTCAATCACCCGATGCTGCCCGGATTCGTGTCATCCGATACCCCGGCAGGCATGGCCGGCTACCGGCCGGGACGCGACGAACTATTGCTGGCGCGGCGCTATGCCCGCGGTTTCAAGGAAGAAAAGCAACCCCATCGCGAGCTGCCGATCCTCGGCCTCTATCTGATGGGCAGCATGGGCAGCCTCGGCCAGACCGCCGGCAGCGATATGGACTTTTGGCTGTGCTACAGCGGTGACCTCGACGAACGCGGTCGCCGGCTGTTGCGGCACAAGGCCGCTTTGTTGGAAAACCGTGCCGCCGAGGTCGGCCTGCACGCGCATTTCTTCCTGATGCATGCCGAATCGTTTCGCGACGGGGCAGCCGAACAGCTGTCGAAGGAAAGCAGCGGTCACACACAGCACACCCTGCTGCTCGAGGAGTTCTACCGCACCGGGATCCTGATCGCCGGCAACCCGGTGCTGTGGTGGGTGGTACCACCGGAGCATGAGCACGACTACACGCGCTATACGCGACACCTGGTGGAAAAGCGCTTCATCCGGCCACAGCAGTGGCTCGACTTCGGCGGCCTGCAGACGCTGCCCGCCGAGGAGTTCTTCGGCGTCGCCCACTGGCAGCTGTTCAAGGGCATCGATGCACCGTACAAGTCACTGCTCAAGCTGATGCTGCTGGAGGCCTACGCCGCCGAATACCCGAACGTCGACTGGCTGTGCATGGAGACCAAGCGTGCGGTGTACCAGGGCGACGAACTGGACGTCGACAGCGTCGACCCCTACCTGCTGATCCTGCAACGCATCACCGACTACCTGGGTTCGCGCAACGAGACCGAGCGCCTGCAGCTGGCACGGCGCGCGTTCTATTTCAAGGCCGGGCATGGCCTGATGCGCAGCGGTGCGGTGAGCGACTGGCGCCACCGACTGATGCTCGGCCTGTGCCACAGGTGGGGCTGGAGCGATGCCGAGATCCGCCTGCTCGACACCCGGCCGGAGTGGAAACTCGAACGCGTCGTCGACGAACGCAATGCACTGGTCTCGGAACTCTCGCGCAGCTACCGCCTGCTGACCGAGTTCGCCCGCGAACAGGATGCAATCGCCAACATCAACACGCGTGAGCTGGCCCTGTTGGGCCGCAAGCTGTATGCCGCGCTGGACAAGCGACCGGGCAAGATCGACCGGGTCAACCCGGGGATATCGCGCGACCTGTCCGAACGCACGCTGTGGCTGCGCAAACTGACCGATGCACCCGCGCGCTGGCAGCTGTTCCTGCATCCGCCGGAGGAACTCCCGCAGACCCCGGTCAAGACCAGCATCAGCCTGGTCGAGATCCTGACCTGGCTGCACGTCAACGGCGTGTGCGAACGCAGCACGCAGATCCACTACCTGCCCAAGCTCCCGGGATACGGCGAGCCGGAGCCGGACAAGATCCTGAAGACCCTGCGCAAGCGCCTGAGCCGCGGCACACCGGGGGATGGCGGCCTGGAGGCCTATGCCGACATGGCGCAGGGACGGATGTCGATCTGGTTCGTCAATGTCGGGCACAACCCGCTGGCCAGCCATGCCGATGCCGGCTACCAGCTGATCAGTGAGCGCGTCGACGCGCTGAGTTTTGGCGCGGCACACGATTGCCTGGTGGCCAACGTCGAACACCTGTACACGACCTCCTGGGGCGAGGTGCGTATCGAACGCCATCCGGAAGGTGGCGAGGGTCTGCTGAACTGCCTGTGCCGCTATCTCGACCTGTTCGCACCGCAGATCACCCTGCCGGGCCCGATCGCGGCCTACAGCTTTTCGTCGACCCGGGGCAGTGCGATCGCCAACCGCGTGGCACGGCTGGCGCAGGCGATCGCCGACGCATTCAACAAGCTGGGCCTGGAGGCGCGCTACCTGCTGCGCATTGCCGATCACTATTTCCAGATCCACCATCGGGGCGACCACTTCGGCTGGGCAATGGTCGGGGAAACCGCCGACCTCGAAGACCACCTGGCCGAAGCTACCGCAGGCTTCGTGCCGACCCGTATCGACCGTGTCAGCATGAAGGACTCGCCGCTGCCGACGCTGCTGATGCGCAATGAACCGGGGCTGATCCAGGTCTTCTACGAACCGCGAGAACGCGGCATCCAGTTGTTCGTGTTCACCGAGAGTGGCGCGCTGTTCCAGCAATGGGTGGGCGGGGCCGACGAGTATCACCTGCTGGTACAGCAACAGCGCTTCCTCGATACCGTGGCGAGCCGGCGCATCCTCGCATCGGCTGAAGGCACGGCAGACCCTCAGCCACAATTCGCTCGGGTCACCCAACTGGCAACGGGCGACTGGCAGGTGCGCACAATCCAGGTACCGCGCAGCCGCTTCACCGACCACACCGAAATGGTCCTCGCGGTAAGTGCCGGTTGTCGGCTGCAGGACGGCTTCCGGCTGCAGTTCGGGAACCGCGAATTCGACTCGCTGCTGTACGGCGACGATGTGTACAGCGAGGTGGCCAGACACCTGCGGACACTGCGCCGTGGCGGCGAGTCCTACCCGGTATATCTGACCGGCGTGATCAGTGCCGAGGGCGACGCCGGCGGACCCTGCCCATTGATCGATCTGTTGCGCCTCAAGCGGACGGTCGAGGAGCGTCTGGTGGCGGCGATGCAGCCAGCCGGCGGCTGAGCACAAGGCGATACCTGCCTCCGCGGGCATCCGGAACCGTCTGTGCACAGGTTATACTGTGGCGCTGCTGAAACTGCGGAGCCAGGCATGAACCGACGACTACTGATACTTATTGGCCTGCTCGCCATGCTGTCGTCTCCGGGATGCGGCACCAAGGGGCCCTTGACCCTGCCGCAGGACGCGGGCACTACACCCGACCAGACCGACTCCGGGAAGAAAGAATAAGCCGATGGATCACTTCGAGTACCACGGCGGCGAACTGTACGCCGAGGACGTCCCCCTGCGGGAAATCGCCGAACGCTACGGCACGCCCTGCTACGTCTACTCGCGCGCCACGCTGGAGCGCCACTGGCATGCCTTCGACGACGCCTTCGGTGCACATCCGCACCTGGTCTGTTTCGCAGTCAAGGCCAATTCCAACCTCGGGGTGCTGAATGCCCTCGCACGCCTCGGCTCCGGTTTCGACATCGTGTCGGTCGGGGAGCTGGAGCGGGTGCTGGCCGCCGGCGGGGATCCGCGAAAAGTGCTTTTTTCCGGCGTCGGCAAGCAAGTCCACGAGATGCGCCGCGCCCTCGAGGTCGGCATCCGCTGTTTCAACGTCGAATCGGCGGCCGAGCTGGAGCGCCTGAACCGGGTTGCCGGCGAACTCGGGGTCCGCGCCCCGATCGCGCTGCGGGTCAACCCGGATGTCGACGCGCAGACCCATCCCTATATCTCCACCGGCCTCAAGGAGAACAAGTTCGGTGTCGCCATCGACGAGGCACCCGCGCTGTATCGCCGTGCCGCCGAACTGGCGCATATCGAGATCTCCGGCGTCGACTGCCACATCGGGTCCCAGCTGACCCAGCTGCGGCCGTTCCTCGA
>ERZ795048.1618-NODE-1618-length-19759-cov-4.942550_pt1 | contig 19759 bp, 18 predicted proteins | sample MGYA00375132_ERZ795048 | MGnify/ENA primary metagenome ERZ795048 (study PRJEB30177, sample SAMN05720225) | activated sludge metagenome | isolation source: Anaerobic digester | place: Hong Kong | collected 2014-12-17 ... | reverse complement strand
GGGAGCAGCGTTTTTTTTTATTATGAGCCTGGCCCTGGTCAGGGCAGCGGGACGCCGTCTCAACCGACGCGAGAAGATCCTTGTCAGCCCCCTTCAAAAAGAGAAGAGTGATTTATGAAAAGCCTGATTATTGTGGAATCGCCCACTAAAGTAAAGACCATCAAAAAAATCGTCGGGAAAAACTATGATGTGACAGCGACTGTGGGACATGTTATAGACCTTCCCAAGTCAAAACTGGGAATAGATGAAGAGACTCTGGAGCCCCAATATGTTACCATCAAGGGGAAGGGACCGGTCATCAAGGAGATCATCTCCAAGGCGGCCTCTAAAGAAAGAGTGATCATTGCCACCGACCCCGACCGGGAGGGAGAGGCCATCGCCTGGCATGTGAAGTCGAAACTTGAAGGCCGCGATATTATTGTCCAGCGAGCCCGTTTCAACGAGATCACCGATACCGGGATACTCCAGGCTCTGGAAGAGCTGACCGATATTGATATGGATATGGTCTATTCCCAGCAGACACGCCGTATTCTGGACCGTCTGGTGGGCTATAAGATCAGCCCTGTCTTATGGCGTATCCTGTATAAGGGGTTGTCAGCCGGGCGTGTCCAGTCAGCCGCTCTCCGCCTTGTGGTCGAGAGAGAAAAGGAGATCCGTGATTTCCGCGTGGAGACCTATTGGGAGATCTTCTGTATCTTTGAAGGCATAAAAGCAAAACTGATCAAGATAGACGGCAAAAAGGCGGATATCAGGGACAAGGCTCTGCTGGAGGAACTCCTCAGCGAGATCCGGCAGGGGGAGTTCACAGTCGTCAAAGCCGAAGAGAAGGAGAGCCCGCGGAGGCCTCTTCCGCCCTTCCGTACAAGTACTCTTCAGCAGGAAGCTTATAACCGCCTGGGGTTCTCAGCCCGGAAGACCATGACATTGGCCCAGCGCCTTTATGAAGGGATCCCGCTTCCCTCGGGAAATGCGGGACTGATCACCTATATGCGGACCGATTCTCTCCGGGTCTCAGGAGAAGCCCTGAATATGGCCCGTGCCTTTATCCAGGATAAATACGGGGCAAATTATTGTCCCGAAAAACCGAACTTTTACGGAAAAAAGAAAGGGAACAAGATACAGGATGCTCATGAAGCTATCCGTCCCACTCTCCTGTCTCTTACTCCCGATGAGGTCCAGGGACATATGGAAAAGGACCTATACCGCCTCTACAGACTGATCTGGACCCGTTTTGTAGCATCCCAGATGATGCCGGCCCGCTATATAAACTCAGTTCTCCATCTGGAGAACGGGCGGACACTCTTTGAGGCTACAGGGAGCAGACGGACATTTGAAGGATTTGAAAAGGTCTATACCTTCGGGCAGAGAGACGAGGCGGAACTCGACCTTAGCCGCTATCCGTTGGGCAGCGTTGTCAATCCCGATAAAGTCTTCAGCGAAGAAAAAGAGACTTCTCCGCCCCCTTATTATACAGATGCCACCCTGGTAAAAAAACTGGAATCCATGGGTATCGGGCGTCCGTCGACGTATGCTTCTATCATCTCCGTCCTTATCAGCCGTCGCTATGTAGAGCGTGATTCAAAGAAACTCAAGGCTACAGACCTGGGCATCACCGTGACCGATTACCTGGTCAAGCTCTTTCCAAAAATCGTAGATTATACCTTTACCAGCCATATGGAGAAGGACCTTGACCGGATCGAAAGCGGAGAGGCAGAACATAAAGCAATCCTTGAGGAGTTTCACAGAGAACTGACAGCATGGCTGAAAGAGGTGGAAAAGATACTTCCAGCCCTCAAAGAGGAAAATGTGGAAGAGACCTCTCTTGTCTGCGATAAGTGCGGAAAGCCTATGGTGGTCAAATGGGGCAGAAACGGAAAGTTTCTGGCCTGCAGCGGCTATCCCGAATGCAAGAACACGATGAACTTCCGGTTGGAAAACGGGGAGATCGTCCCCGATGCAACTGAAGACCTGACAGGGGAAAAGTGTCCCCAATGCGGCGGGGACCTGGTGATGAAACAGGGAAGGTACGGGAAGTTCATCGCCTGCTCCAATTATCCTGAGTGCCGCTACACAAAAAAGGTCGAGAACAAGACAGGCATCACCTGTCCCGTTTGCGGGAAAGGGGATGTCGTGGTGAAACGCACACGGAAAGGGCGTCTTTTCTACGGATGCAGCCGTTACCCGGATTGTGAGTTTGTAAGCTGGAACAAACCGACAGGGGAGAGATGTCCCCAATGTGAAAAGGGAATCCTGGTAGAAAAGGGGAAAAAGGTCGTCTGTTCGGAGAAAGACTGTACTTATGAAGAATCCTGAAGGGCCTGTCGAGGAGTTTTTACGATATTGCGAAATGGAAAGGGGATACTCCTCCCATACTGTCATCAATTACAGAAACGACCTTCTGGAGTTTTTCAGGTTTATCGAAAAAACCTATTCTCAAGTGACCCCTCTGGATATCAGAGCCTTCATGGAACATCTTTACGATATTGACAGAGCACGGACTACCATCAACAGAAAGATCTCAGCTATCCGGAGGTTTTTTCATTTTCATATTCGGGAAGGCCATTTGGAGAGCGATCCTTCAGTTCATATCACATCGGCAAAGACTTTCCGTCATCTTCCCGATTTTCTCACAATGGAGGAGATGGCCCTTCTTCTGGACTCTCTGCCTGAGACGACAGAAAAAGAGCTCCGCGACAAAACTATCCTGGAACTTCTCTACGCAACGGGGATGCGTGTGGGAGAACTTGTCGGACTGAAAAGAGAGGATATCCGTTTTGAAGACCGCCTTGTGCGTATCATGGGAAAAGGGGGAAAAGAGCGCCTGTCCCCGGTCCATGAGAGGGCTCTCCGGCTTCTAAGACGCTATCTGGATGTCCGCTCTTCAGAAGAGAAGAGGATATTTCTGAGTTTGCGCAAGCGCCCCCTTCAGGAGAGGGATATCCGCCGTATTCTCGACCATGCCCTCTATTCCATGGCTTTTGCCAAACATATCACCCCCCATAAGATCCGCCATTCTTTTGCAACTCATCTTCTGGAGAGAGGAGCTGACCTCAGGATGGTTCAGGAGCTTTTGGGCCACAGTTCCCTGTCCACCACACAGGTCTATACCCATGTGACCATGGAGACGATGAAAAAGGTCTATCAGAAGTGTCACCCCCGAGGGGGAAAAAAGAGTGAATAAAGGAGTGTTATGGAATTTATAGGTACGACCATTCTCATGGTGAGAAAAGCCGGAAAGACGGCTCTCGGCGGAGACGGCCAGGTGACCTTGGGGAATACCCAGGTGAAAAGTACGGCGAGTAAAGTACGAAAGATCAATGAGAATATCCTTGTGGGGTTTGCCGGAAGTGTAGCCGATTCTTTTGCCCTGGTGGAGCGGTTTACAGAGAAGATCAACATGTATAAGAATAATCTTCGCCGTGCTGCGGTAGAGCTTGCCAAAGAGTGGCGGTCGGACAAGGTCCTCAGGCGTCTGGAAGCGATGATGATCGTCGCCGGGCAGGAAGAGTCTTTTCTCCTTTCGGGCAGCGGAGAAGTGATCGAAGATGAAAACGGCCTCCTGGCCATCGGGTCGGGGGGGTCTTTTGCCTATGCTGCCGCCATGGCTCTGATGAGTGAGACGGACCTTGATGCCGAGGCCGTTGTCCGCAAGTCTCTGGATATTGCGGCAGATATTTGTATTTATACTAATCACAATATCTCTGTGGTGACCCTCGGGGAGCCGGCATGAGGATCGACGGACGTAAAAAAGACGAGCTCCGCCCCATTGTGATGACCCCGGACTATATCAGTCATGCAGAGGGCTCACTCTTTATCGAATGGGGAAAGACGAGAGTCGTCTCTACGGTGACTGTCGAAGAGAAGGTCCCCTCTTTTTTGAGAGGGACCCAAAGCGGATGGATCACAGCGGAATATGGAATGCTTCCCCGGTCTACCCAGGTCCGTATGCAGCGCGAAAGCACCCGCGGAAAAGCCGGAGGAAGGACCCTGGAAATTCAGCGGCTTATCGGACGGAGTCTGCGGGGAGTCGTGGACCTGAAAGAGCTGGGGGAGCGTACTTTATGGATCGATTGTGATGTGATCCAGGCCGACGGCGGTACGCGTGTCGCATCGATTACAGCTTCCTTCGTAGCACTCTACATGGCTTTGGCCAGACTCCGGGACACAGGAAGGATATCTTCTCTTCCGGTCAACCAGTTTGTCGCTGCTGTGAGTGTAGGGATCGTGAAGGGGGAGGCTGTCCTGGACCTCTGTTATGAAGAGGATTCTGAAGCAGAAACAGATATGAATGTGGTGATGACCCAGGATGGAAAGCTTATCGAGATACAAGGGACAGCTGAGGGTGCCCCTTTTGAGAGAAAGGACCTCAACGAACTCCTCGACCTGTCTGAAAAGGGGATCGGTGACCTCATCCGGCTTCAGCAGGAGGTGATTTTCGCCCATGTCAGGACTTAGGATCCTTATCGCTTCCCGAAACAGGGGAAAGATCAAGGAGATAGAAGCGGCCCTGGCCCTTCCCGGTGTTGTTTTTGAGACTCGTCCCGACCTTCCGGATGTTGAGGAGGACGGCGCTGATTTCTTTGAAAACGCTATGAAAAAGGCCAGGTCCTATGCTCTATGGAGCGGACAGCCCGCCCTGGCCGATGATTCGGGACTGGAAGTGGATATCCTCAGAGGAGCCCCCGGTATTTTTTCCGCCCGGTTTTCGGGGCCTGAAAAAGACGACAGAGCCAATAATGAAAAGCTTCTCCGGATGATGGAAGGAATCCCTTTTCCCGAGAGAGGGGCTGCATTCCGGGCAGTCATCGTCCTCTATACTCTGTCCGGCGAGTGGATCCGGGCGGAGGGGACCTGCCGCGGAATCATCCTGGAATCTCCCCGTGGGGAGAACGGATTCGGATATGACCCTCTCTTTTTTCTCCCGGAATTGGGAAAAACCATGGCAGAACTGACAACAGACATGAAGAATAAACTGAGCCATAGGGCCAGAGCCCTGGAGGAACTCAAAAAGAAACTGCTTTCTCAGGAATTTAGCCATCTTCTCAACTTCAACTCTTGACAATACGTCAAGCCCGTGTTAGATTATTAGCAGTCGAGCAAGGTGAGTGCTAATATATGGGTAATGAAGTCTTAAATCCGCGTGAAAAACAGATTCTGAGCCTGATCGTAAGTGAGTATATCACATCAGGAAAACCGGTGAGTTCCCGGTCTCTTTCCCGTCATAAGAGCATCGACCTTTCACCGGCCACCATCAGGAATGTGATGGCTGACCTGGAAGAGAAGGGATATATTTACCAACCCCATGTCTCTGCAGGACGGATCCCATCCGACGCAGGGTACAGGTTCTACGTGGACAATATGATGCATCTTCAGGAGTTGACGCTCCGGGAAAAACAGAGGATCAGAGACCAATATCAAAAAGAGGTCTCTGAGCTTGATAATATTCTCAGGGACACTTCCCTTCTCCTTTCCAAGATTTCTGATAAGATCGGGGTGGCCCTGGTCCCTCACCTTGAAAAGGATATCATTACCTGCTTTACTTTTATCCCGGTCTCCTCTAACCGGCTTCTGGCGGTCCTTGTCACACGTTCGGGAATGATCAAGGAGCACCTTTTCAGGATCCTTGAGCCGCTGGACCGGTCTCTTCTGGATCGTGTCAACCGGTATGTCAATGACCTTGTCGTCGGGAAAGCCGTTGAAGATGCCCTGGAGCTTCTGAAAACAAGTGATTTTATGACATTCGGCACCTTCATGATGGGAATCGTCAGGGACCAGCTGGCTAAAAGCCTCGAAGAGGAGAAGAAAGTCTATGTGGGAGGCCTGATTGATTTCTTGAAAAAATCCGGCCCCGAAGGACAGGAAGGATTTCTTTCTGAAGAGGTCCTTGCCCGTGTCCTGGGCCAGAGTGAAGAGGAAAAGACAGAGAAGAACCTGGCTGTCCGTATCGGAGCTGAGAACAGGCTGCAGGCTCTTCAGGAGTATACCCTGATCACGCGGAATTTTAATATTCCCGACGGACTTAAGGGAAAGATCGCCATCGTTGCGGAAAAGAGGATCAATTACGGGAAGATCATGTCCCTTCTGGATTATACAGGCCGGATATTGGAAGAGATGATCGATGATATGTTTAAGGAGGATTGAGCATGACCGAGACACACAAAAAAAAGGATGACCATAAGGAGATTACAGAGAAAAAATCCCACGGACCGGCCAAGGCTCCATCTCAGGTTCGTAACGGGAAAAATTGGGAAAAGGAAGCCAGGGCTTTAAAACAGGAAGTCCATGACCTCAAGGAAGAAAAGGCCAGATATCATGATAAACTGGCCCGGGTTATGGCCGATTTTGAGAACTATAAGAAGAGAATGGATGAGGACAGGAGCCGCTGGATGAAACTGGCCAATGCGGATATGGCCCGCAGCATCCTGCCGGTCCTTGATAACCTTGAGCTTGCCCTGGAGAGTATCAGGAAAAGAGAAGAAGAATCTGCAAAGACACTTCTCCAGGGGCTGGAACTTGTGGTGAAACAGTTTTACGATGTCCTCAAGCAAAACGGCGTGGAAGTGATCGAATCCAAAGGGAAACCCTTCGATCCAGCTTTTCACGAAGCCATGATGTCTGAGGAGTCTGAAGACCAGGAGGAAGAGGAAATCGTCAGTGAAGAGTTCCAGAAGGGATATCTTCTCTATGGAACGGTTATCCGTCCTGCACGGGTCAAAGTGTCGAAACGATTGAACAAAGAATAAAAGGAGGGATACAATGGGTAAGATCATTGGAATAGACTTGGGAACGACAAACTCAGCTGTAGCCGTTATGGAAGGCGGCCAGCCCAAGATCATTGTCAGTAACGAGGGGAACAGAATTACTCCTTCCGTCGTCGCTTTTAAAAAAGATGGAGAACGCCTGATCGGTGAACTGGCCAAAAGACAGGCGGTCACCAATCCTGAAAATACAGTCTTCTCCATCAAACGTTTTATGGGGCGTTTTATGGATGAGGTAAAAGAGGAAAAGACAATGGTCCCCTTTACAGTCAAAGGCGGGCCGAACAATGTCGTCGCTGTGGAGATCATGGGAAAGGACTATACCCCGCCTGAGATCTCAGCGATGATACTGAGAAAACTTAAAGAAGATGCTGAGAAGTATCTGGGGCAGGAGGTCAAAGAAGCTGTTATTACGGTTCCTGCATACTTTAACGACCGGCAGAGGCAGGCGACAAAAGACGCCGGAAAGATCGCCGGACTGGAAGTCAAGCGTATTCTCAACGAGCCTACTGCCGCTGCGCTGGCCTACGGGCTTCAGAGCAGTCATGCTCATAAGATCGCTGTCTATGACCTTGGCGGCGGGACATTCGATATCTCTATCCTGGAGTTGGGGGACGGGGTCCTGGAGGTCCTTTCCACAAACGGAAACACCCATCTTGGAGGCGATAATTTCGACCAGATCCTCCTTGATCATATTGCCGATGCTTTCAAAAAACAGGAAGGGATCGATCTGCGTAAAGACAGGATGGCTCTGCAGCGTTTGAAAGAAGCGGCTGAAAAGGCAAAAAAAGAGCTCTCCACCTCTACGACCACTAATGTCAACCTTCCCTTTATCACGGCTGATGCCGGCGGACCTAAACACCTGAACCTGGATATCAGCAGGTCTGAATTCGAAAAACTTATCTACGATCTTGTCGAATCGACTTTTGAACCCTGTAAAAAGGCCCTGGCCGATGCTAAATTGAAAGCTTCTGAAGTGGATGAAGTCATTCTTGTGGGAGGCTCCACACGTGTACCCCTGGTCCACAAAAAGGTCAAGGAGTTTTTCGGCAAAGAACCTAATATGAGCGTAAATCCCGATGAAGCGGTAGCTGTAGGGGCAGCCGTCCAGGCAGGGATCATCTCCGGAGAAGGGGAACTCAAGGATATGGTCCTTTTGGATGTCACACCCCTTTCATTGGGACTGGAGACTCTGGGTGGCGTCATGACCTCTATTATTCCACGTAACACGACCATCCCCACAAAAAAATCGCAGATTTTCACCACTGCAGCAGATAACCAGCCCGGAGTGGAGATCCATATCCTCCAGGGAGAACGATCCATGGCCGCTGACAATATGACTCTGGGAAGATTCGAACTGACTGGGATCCCCCCGGCACCCCGGGGTGTCCCCCAGATCGAAGTAACCTTTGACATCGATGCCAACGGGATCCTGAATGTCAGCGCCAAGGACCTTGCCACGGGCAAACAGCAGAATATCGTCATCAAGTCCTCTTCTGGCCTTTCTGAAGATGAAGTGAAGCGCATGGTGGATGAAGCCGAAAAGAACGCCGAAGAAGACAAGAAGAAAAAAGAGAAGATCGATATCGTCAACAATGCCAACAGCCTGGTCTACAGCGTTGAAAAATCCCTGAAAGAGTTCGGAGACAAGGTCAGCGCTGAAGAAAAGACGGCTATAGAAGAGAAGATCAAGGCCATGAAGGAAGCGCTGGAAAGCGATGATGTCGAACGGATTAAGAAGGCCTCGGAAGAGCTTCAGGAAGCCTCCTATAAATTAGCTGAGGAGGCATACAAACAAGCCCAGGGCGCTTCACAGGCTGCCCCTGAAGAAGGAGCCGCTTCTTCTGAACAGAAGGATGACAAGAATAAGGAAGATGTCCAGGACGCTGATTTCAAAGAAGTTGACTGACGATCATGGCAAAAAGAGACTATTATGAGGTCCTGGGGGTTCCCAGGACCGCTACCCAGGATGAGATCAAAAAGGCCTATCGGAAGATGGCCATAAAATTCCATCCTGATAAAAATGCCGGGGACAAAGAGGCTGAAGACAAGTTTAAGGAACTCACTGAAGCCTATCAGGTCCTAAGCGATCCGGCCAAACGTCAGCAATATGACCGTTTCGGCCACGCCGGCTTTGAACAGGGGGGAATGAACGGCAGCGGGTTTGATTTTTCCAACTTTACTGACCTGAATGATATTGTGGGAGATCTTTTCGGAGATTTTTTCGGGACGTTCCGGTCAGGGAGAAACCGTAACCCGGGGGGCACCCGGGGGCGTGATCTTCAATATGAGCTCACTCTCGATTTCATGGAGGCTGTCTCCGGGACAAAAAAGACGATCTCCTTTGTCAAACTGGATGTCTGTGAGGCTTGCTCCGGGACGGGGACTGCAAGCGGAAGGGCTCCCCAGGCTTGCCCTGACTGTCATGGGACAGGACAGGTCAAGGTAAGCCACGGGTTTTTTATGATGAGCCGCCCCTGTCCCCGGTGCGGAGGGACCGGCACTGTGATCACGGATCCCTGTAAAGTCTGTCACGGTACAGGCCAGGCCCGCAAAGAGAAAAAGATAGAAGTCACGATTCCTGCCGGAGTCGACAACGGATCCGTCCTTAAGCTGAGAGGAGAGGGGGAAGCCGGAAAGATGAGTGGACCGCCGGGAGACCTCTTTATCGAGATCAGAGTCAAGCCGCACCCCCTCTTTAAAAGAGACGGTTTGGATATTATCCTGGAAGAAGAGATCTCCTTTGCTGATGCTGTTCTCGGGACGACATTAAAAGTCCCGACCCTCACTGGCCATGTCGAGCTGAAAGTCCCTCCGGGAACAGAGAGCGGTAAAGTCTTCCGGATGAAAGGAAAAGGGATCTCCACACCGAGGAGTTACGGAACAGGTGACCAGTTCGTCCAGGTGAAGATCAAAGTCCCCAAAAAGGTCAGCGCCAAAGCACGAGACCTCCTGAACCGCCTTAAGGAAGAGAATGTTTAAATTGACTTGACGTTTTGATTTCTTTTGGTATAATTAGGTTAAAGCGATTTATAAAAGGAGGAAAGTATGAACAAAAAAGGGTTTACATTACTCGAGCTTATAACGGTTATTGTTATTGTAGGAATTCTGGCCGCCGCGGGTGTACCGCTCTATCTCAACTATGTAAAGGATGCTAAAAGAGCCGTCGCCAAAGCCACCATCGATGCTATTTACACCGCAGAAAGAGTCTACAAGCAAAAGACAAATCAGTTTGCTGCCCTGGCTGATATCGCTGCCATCGAAAGCACACTGGATATCGACCTTGACCCCGCTGTCGAAGCGAACTGGGGTTTTGCTGTCACGACAGCCGGCGTTGCTCCCAGTGATACGGTGACCATCACCGCCACAGGGTCAGCAACCGGAAACGCCACCGGACTTTCTGTAGCCTACGATTCAAGTACCGGGACCTGGACCGAGTCCTGATCTCTTTTTAAGGGGGCGTTTTTAACGCCCCCTTTTTTTTCTTCATGAAGATACTTCATTTGATCACATCGTCTAATTTCGGAGGAGCTGAGCAGTATCTTCTTCATCTTATCAAAGAGCAAAAAAGGCAGGGACACAAGATCTACCTCTACCGTCACTTCTTCGGACGGCGTGATGATGAAGCCGCGGAAGTGGCTGAAGCTGATGTGAAGATTCATGTCATAAATTCTGTCTCTCCATGGCACCTTATCAGGCTTTGCCGTCTTATCCGCCGGGAAAAGATCGATATTATCCATACCCATCTGGCCAAAGCCTCTGTTTTGGGTGGAATTGCAGGAAGGCTTTGCCGAAAGCCTGTCATAGCGACAGTACATGGGTTGAATAAAGGAAAAGACTACCGGTTTTCTACAGCTCTTATCGCTGTTTCCAGGGCCGTCAGGGAGCATCTTGCCGGAAAAGGCAGATGCCGGAAACAGATCCATGTCATTCATAGCGGAATCCCGGATCCAGGAGTTCAGAAAAAAACTTTTTTGAAAGACGGGACTCTTCGGCTTCTCTTCGCCGGAAGGCTTTCACGGGAAAAAGGAATCGACCTGCTCCTTGCCCGGCTGGCTTCTTTTCGAGAGGCCCCCTGGACATTGACCATTGCGGGAGAAGGATACCAGAAAGAAGAGCTTACCTCTATCTGCCGGGATCTCAAAATAGAAGAAAGAGTCTTTTTTAAAGGATTCGTCCCTGATATGGGGCCTCTTTTTCTGGAACACGACTGTCTGGTCCTTCCCTCACGTAAGGAGGGATTCGGCCTGGTGATCATAGAGGCTTTCGCCCGGGGGGTCCCGGTCATGGCAGCAGCTACGGGGGGGATCAGGGAGATCATAACTCCCGGCAGCGGAGGCCTGCTCTATGAGAGGGAGGACAAGAACTCCTTCGAAAGCGCTTTTACAGAGCTTCTCGGGAGGGATAATCTTCTCCGCCTGGGAGAGGCGGCTTACAGAAGCTACAAAAAAAGGTTTACTACAGAGATGATGAGTGAGCAGGTGATGGAAGTCTATGGAAAATACCTTTAGTTTTTTAGTGGCCTCCTTGAATTATTTCGGTGATATCCTTATGACTCTGCCCCTGGCCACTTCTCTTAAAGCCGCTTATCCTGAATCCAGAGTCACCTTTTGTATCGGAAGCAGAGGAAAGGGGGTGGAGGGAATCGTACGGGGTGTCGACAGGTGGATCGAAAGAGGTTCCCGCGACTCCTTTTTTTCCCGGAAACGGATCTTGAGGGAGATGAAAGAAGTCCGCCCCGATAAGATCATTCTCCTCCAGCAGTCAAAATACCTTCTTTCTCTGGCTCGTGCGGTGAATCCGGAAGGGATCGTGAATCCGCCTCATCATGAGGGGAAGGGCCTCCCCCGTCATGTAACAGACAGAGCCCTTATCTATGCCGAAGCCCTGGGGGCCTATCCCGTTCAGGAGATTAATTTCAGAGAAGATCCGGAAGCCTCTGCCGAGGAAATACCGGCTCTTTTTTTCCCGGGGACCACACGCCCTTCGAAAATGTGGCCAGTGGAAAAATGGCTGGCACTGGGAGAAATGGCCTGGAAAGAGAAGGGGATCGTGCCCGTTTTTGCAGGGTCGCCTGCAGACAAGCCTATCTCGGTGGAACTGAAAAAAGCCGCTTTTCCTTACCGGGATCTTATCGGGAGGACGACAATAGCAGAGCTGACCGGGCTCATCCGTAGATCGCGGGTCGTCGTTTCTGTCGACAACGGGGCTATGCACTTATCGGATTTTCTGCACCGTCCCACCATCGCTCTTTTCGGGTCTACTGATCCGACACAGGTGGGGCCTGTCCAGAAAGAATCAGTCGCGGTAGGCCCCCGAGGAGAGTGCATCTTATGCCGGAAGCATAAGTGTACACATCCGAAGATCTACTGTATGGATCAGATAAGCCCCGATGAGGTCTGGGAACTTTTCAGAGAAGCCTGGGAAAAGGGTTATTGATCTTTTCTGTTTTGAAGCGAGTTTCTTACAGTGATAGGGCTGAGGATGCTCAGATCCCCGCCGATGGGAAGCCCGGTGGCCAGCCTGGTGATCTTGACCGGAAAAGAGCGCAGTTGTTCAATGAGGTAATTGGCTGTAGCTTCGCCTTCCAGTGTAGGGTTTGTAGCAATGATAATCTCCCGGACAGATGCATCGATCCGCTCGAAAAGAGAAGAGATATTCAGATCAGGGAGGAAGATCCCGTCTACGGGGGAGATATGGCCTCCGAGAATGTGATAAAGCCCCTTATAGATGCCCGTTTGCTCGATGGCCTGGACATCCTGGACCTCCTCCACCACGCAGATAGTCGAGCGTTCGCGATGGGATGAACGACAGTATTCACAGAGGTCCTCCTGGGTGAACATCCCGCAACGGGGGCATTTTGTGATGGATTTGACAGCCAGGACGGATTCGGCGAAAGTATCCAGCTTATCCGGAGAAAGTTTGAGGAGATAAAAAGCCATTCTCCGGGCACTCTTCTCTCCGATACCGGGAAAAAGACGAAGGAATTCGATAAGCTCTTCAAGAGCCGGGATCATACTAAACCTGCGAAGGGTCCTGCAATCTCTTCCATACGCGACTGGATGTGTTCGTCCATCTTGGTGTTTGCTTCGTTGACCGCCGCAATGATAAGATCCTGGAGCATTTCCTTTTCCTCCGGGTCGATCACTTCCGGAGCGATCTCCAGAGAGAGAAGCTCCTTTCGTCCATTGACCGTGACTTTGACCATACCTCCGCCGGACTGGGCTTCCAGGGTCTCGCTTTCCAGGCGCTTCTGTTCCTCCATCATCTGCTGCTGTATCTTCTGCGCCTGTTTCATCATCTGTTTCATATTTTGGCCGTTAAACATCGCCTTTCCTCCTTTGTTCGATGATTTCACCGTTAAAGGTGTTTTTGAATTCAAGGACCTCTTCGGGGATATCTTTGTCTCTCTTTTCTGTTTTCTGGCGGCTCTCCTTCTCTTTCCGGGAATCCTTCTTCTTTTCGATGAGGATCATCCGGACAGGTATCTCTGCATCGATCTTCCGGATAAGTCCGATGATCTGGTCTTCACGAAGAAGAGCCTGTTTATGAAAATAGGGGTCTTCCCATCCCAGAAAGAGGACTCCTTTGCCGTTGACCGCCATGCGGGCTGTTTCCAGGATAGGATAAAGGGAATGGTCCTCGCCAGCGAGTTCCAAAACGGACTCTTTCCAGGAAGAGGTATTCTTCCGGGGAGCAGGAGAGGATGTTTCAGCTGCAGCCCGGGGAGGCGGAGCCGCGGTGTTCCGGGCTTCCGAAGAAGAGGCATAAAGGGTCTCTGAATGGATGATCTTATAAAAGAGAAACTCCATAAAGATACGTTTCTCGGATAAAAACCGCAGTTTCTGGGCAGCATCGGCTAAAAGATCGTTGATCAGGACAAGTTTTTCCGGAGAAAATGAAGAGGCCATTCCCTCATAATAATCCAGGTCATTTCTATGAAAAAGGATCTCTGCTTTACCGTTTTCACGGAAAAGCAGCATGTCTCTTACTAAACGTGAGAGTTTGGATAAAATGACCTGAAAATCGGCGCCCCGTTCTTCACACTCTTCAAGAAGAGACAGGATCCCATGGAAATCCGACCCGGACAGGAGGGGAAGGGCTTTGCGGGAGAGGCTCTCTTCCAGAGCTCCGGTGAGGATCTCTACGTGGGAGGCTTCAACAGAATCCCCGGAATAGGCAATGACCTGATCCAATATCGACTGTCCGTCTCTCATACTACCGTCAGCAGCATCAGCGATCATGTCGAGGGCTTCCGGTTCGATTTTTTTCTTTTCTTCTGCAATGATATATTTCAGCTGAGCCTTGATCTCCTCACGGGACATCCGCTTAAAGACAAAACGCTGACAACGGGAGACGATGGTCTCCGGGATCTTTGCGGGCTCTGTAGTGGCAAAGATAAAGATCACGTGTGACGGAGGCTCTTCCAGGATCTTGAGCAGAGCATTGAATGCGTGGGTGGAGAGCATATGGACTTCATCGATGATATAGACCTTATACCGGGACTGGGAGGGGAGATACTGGACGTTATCCAGGATTTCCCGGACCTCTTCCACTTTACGGTTGGACGCAGCATCGATCTCGATGATGTCCAGGCTGGAGCCCTCAGAGATCCCCGTACAGGAGTTACACTTTCCGCAGGGAGTCACCGTGGGCCCTTCGGCACAATTGAGGGATTTTGCAAAGATCCTGGCAATGGACGTCTTTCCCACACCTCTGGGGCCGATAAACATATAGGCATGGGCGATGCGGTTCTGAAGAATGGCATTGGAAAGTGTCTGGACGATGTGCTTCTGGCCGATGACTTCTTCAAAGGCCTGAGGCCTGTATTTTCTGGCAAGTGCTAAATAGGACATAACCACCCCGTTCTTTTGGATGCTTTCCGGGCGGTTTTACGCCTGGCAAAGACGGCTGCCGTTGCTTCCTCTCGGACCTGGCGGGGTTCACCGGTTTGCCATCGTAAAGACCCATGAAAGCATCCAAAGCAACAGGCTGAAAAGAAGTATACCAAAATCTCCCTGTGCGTCAATCTCTATTTACCGCTCTGATTCGGTATGTTAGGATAAAGGGGATCAGGAAAAAGGAGAGAAAAATGAAGCGGAATGAAAATCATTGGAAGCCTGCTGTCCGATTGAGTGACGCTATCTCTTCGGGCCGGGCTCTTTTATGTTCAGCTGCCGGGCCGGATGAACCGCCTGATGCCATGACTATTGGATGGGGTTTTTGGGGGACTCTTTGGAACAAGTCAGTCTTTCTTGCCTATATCCGCCCCAGTCGCCATACCTTTAAAAACCTGAAGACATGGCCTTTTTTTTCCGTGAACTGTTTTGACGATCAGAACCGAAAAGAGTGGTTCCGTATCTGCGGAACGGAGAGTTTTCGTGAAAAAGACAAGATAAAAGAGCTGCAGATCCCTGTGGAAAGATACGGGCAAGAGAAGATCCCCTATATCAGGGAGGCGCCGCTTTCCCTTATCTGCAAAATCATCTCTGTCCAGGCCCTGGATCCGGGAGTGGTTCCCGAAGATGTGGAGAGTCATTTTTATAAAGGGCATGATTACCATCATCTCTTTTGGGGTGAAGTCATCGGCCTTATCGACCGTCATCCCGGTGGCAGCCCGGTTTAATGTCAATAAGTAAATAACATTTGACAGAGCCTCTATTTCCCTTATAGTAAAGAAAAGGCATCGTCCTTGAAGGGGGGCTTATGTTTAAGGTTTCCACGAAATTACGATACGGTCTGCGTTTTCTGGCTGACCTGGCCCTCTACGGGGAAAACGGTGTTATCAGCACAAAAGAGGTGGCTCTTCGTCAGCAAGTCTCCAACAATTACCTACGGCAGCTGGTCATGCAGCTCAGCAAAGAGAAGATCATCGGAAGTGCACGGGGAAAACACGGAGGGGTCTACCTTCTCAAAAAACCGGAAGAGATCTCGCTATATGACCTCTATGTCCTTTTTGAAGGAGCAGTCCAGGTAGTGGAGTGCGTGGACGAAGGGTTTACCTGTGATTTTGATATCAGCCACTGTCTCACGAGGGATGTCTGGATCAGGCTGAACGAACATATCGTAGGGTTTCTCAAAGAGACCACACTGAAGGATATACTGGAGAAAGCATGAATCATAGTGAACTTGTTTCCCGGATCATGGATCTGAAAAAAGAGACAAAGACAGTGATCATGGCTCATAATTACCAGAGGCCTGAAGTCCAGGATGTTGCCGATATCCTGGGAGACTCCCTTGAACTGGCCCGTCTGGCCAGAGAGCTGAAAGAGGAGAGGATCCTTCTCTGCGGAGTCCGCTTTATGGCAGAGAGCGCCAAGATCGTAGCTCCTGAAAAGACGGTCCTTACCCCGGAAGAAGAAGCCGGCTGCCCCATGGCCGATATGATCAGCGCTGAAGATGTCCGCCGCCTACGTAAAGAGTTCCCCGGGTATCTTTTCATGGCCTATGTCAATACAAGTGCCGAAGTCAAGGCTGAAGTCGACCTCTGCTGCACCTCTTCCAATGCCTTGGCTCTGGTCAGGAAGCTGAAAGGCGAAAAGATCTTTTTCCTGCCCGACAAAAACCTGGGATCCTGGATCAAAGACCAGACGGGGGCAGATATGGAGGTCTGGCCCGGGTTCTGCTATGTCCATAACCGTATACGGATGGAGGACCTGGAGAAGGGGCGCGCTGAGCATCCCGGAGCTGAAGCCATCATCCACCCGGAATCCCCCCTGGATGTACTGAAAGCCGCTGACGCTGTCTTATCCACAGGACAGATGATCACCTATGTGAGGGAAGCTCAAGCGAAGAGTTTTCTGGTGGGGACAGAAGAGGGGATGATATACCGGCTTGAAACTCTTTTCCCGGACAGGGACTTTTATCCCATGGGAAAAAGATTCACCTGTGAAAATATGAAAAAGATCACATTGGAAAAGGTTTTTCAGGCCCTCCTCACAGGGGAAAAACCGATAAACGTCGATTCTGAAACAATCCGCAGGGCTTCCCGGTCTCTTGACAGAATGCTGGAGATGAGCCGATAATTATTTAACATGAAAACGATCAACACCGAAAAACTTGAATTTCACATTGTCCTGGACCGTGTCAAAGCTCTAATGCTTTCAGAGAGGGCCCGTCAGATCGCCGACGAGACGGCTTTTTCCTATGACCTCTCGGATGTCCGGTTCAGGCTGGACCTGGTGGAAGAGGGGCTCTCCCTCTATCTGGAAAAAGATGATTTCGAGATCCGGACTCTTTTTGATATCATGCCTCTGCTGGATGAGATCGAAAAGGGGCTCTATTACCATCTTCCCGGAGAATACAAGAAGACCCAGAGGGTCCTGGAAGAATCCAGGCGCCTGGGCCTCTTTCTGAAAAAGCTTCCGGAGCAGTGGGAGAGGGTGAAGGATTACGGTTTCGGATTGGCTTCTTTTGACGAACTCATCTCTTTCATCGACAGCCGGATCAGTGAGGAGGGGGAGGTCAGGGAGAATGCCACCCCTGAACTCCGCAAGCTCCGGCAACGCCAGGACGGGCTATCACGCCGGATGGAACAGGAACTGGGAAAGCTTCTCAAACAGTATGCTGAAGAGGGCGCCCTTCAGGAGGATTTCTATACCACACGGAACGACCGCTATGTCATCCCCGTCCGTGCCCAGTCAGCCAAAAAAGTCAACGGGATCGTCCAGGGAGGGTCCGGAAGCGGGAATACCGTTTTCATGGAGCCTATGAGCCTTATTACCCTGAATAATGAAAACATGGAGCTCCGTTATGCTCTGGAAGAAGAGATGAGGCGGATTCTTACAGACATAGGGCGGATGATCTCCGGCCGCATCAGAGAGGTCAAGTCCAGTGTTGAAAACCTTTACTATCTTGATTTTCTCCTCGGAAAGATCAAGTATGCCTCTCTTCTCAACGGGACGAAACCAAGACTCAATGACCGGGGAGAGATCGACATCATCAGGGGGCGTCACCCCCTGTTGGATCCCAAAAAGTGTGTCCCCATCGATATATGGATCAAAGACGGGAAAAGAGGGCTTATCATCACAGGGCCCAATGCAGGCGGCAAGAGTGTCTCTTTAAAGACCATCGGACTCTTTACACTCATGTCTATGTACGGATTGCTTGTCCCCGCCGAAAAAGGGACGCTCCTTTCAATCTTTGAAGAGATCTTCGTAGACATCGGCGACTTCCAAAGTATCCAGGAAAACCTCTCGACTTTTTCGGGGCATATCAGAAACCTCAAGACCTTTGCTGAAGAGGTGAACCACTCCAGTCTGGTCCTTCTGGATGAAGTGGGTGTGGGGACAGACCCTGAAGAGGGAGCTGCCCTGGCGCTTTCCCTTATCACGCATTTTCTGGATAAAGGGGCGGTGGTGGTCGTGACGACCCACTATAACGCCCTGAAGCGGCAGTCCATGGATGATGAGCGCCTGGAAAATGCTTCCTGCCTATTCGACTATGACCGTTTGGAGCCTCTCTATGCCATCAAAGTGGGGATCCCCGGGTCCAGCAACGGCCTTCTTGTGGCAGGGAAGCTGGGGATGCCTCCTGAGGTCATCCGGAGGGCTAAATCCTTTATGGCCGGAGAGAGTGTCCGCCTCGAGGAGATCATCTCTAAACTGGAAAGAGAGCTATCCCAGGCCGAGCAGCTCAAAAAGAGCCTGCAGGTGGAAAACAAAAATCTCCAGAGCAAGATGGCTTTTTACGAGTCAGAGCTGAAAAAGATCACCGATAAAAGAAACCGTAAAAAACTGGAATCATTGGCTGATTTTGAAAGTGAGTTTCATCAGATCCGGGATCAGCTGAAGGATATATTGAAATCTTTCCGGGAAAAACAGGGAGAAGAGCAGGAGATCATGGCTCGCAAGAAGGAGATCGAAAAGACACTGACAAAGATCCATCGTGAGCGTCAGCGGGTAGAGGAGCGGATGGAGAAGATCAAAAATCCGGTTAAAGGCGAGCGCATTTTTCTGGAGAAATTCGGAGTTTCAGGAAGAGTCTGCGGATATGATGAACGTAAAAAAGAGTATGAGATAGACTGTAACGGGATGATCCTCCGTGTTCCCGCTTCGCAGATGATCGGGACCCGTCTTGCAGAAACGGAGACTCCCGCCAAAGAGGAGGCTGTCCGCTTCTCCGTGGAGACCCGCCCGAAGTTCATGGGAAAAGAGTTGGTCCTTGTGGGTATGAAGACCGAAGAGGCTTTGGACAACCTCAGGGATTTCCTCCCATACGCTGTCATGAAGGGGTTCGAAAGCGTCAAGATCATTCACGGTGTGGGGACGGGACGTTTGAGAGAAGCAGTGCAGGAGTTTTTGAGAGAGAGCCGTGTCCCTAAAAAATTCTATGACGAATCTTCAAGAGGTGCAGCCACTATTGTGGAACTGTGACCATTTTTTCGACATTTTTTAAAATTGTATTGACACTCTATCCGAATTACTTTATACCTACCTGTGAAGGTGGCTTATTATATTAAGCAGTTGACATCAATGTCAGTATTTAATTATGAATATTTCAGCCCTGAGCAAGAAATAATTCACTTAATTCCTTTCCGGGCTTGATCATATGAGCTGATTCGATGTCAGGATGTATGTTGAGAAAGACTATCGAGGAGGTCGAGTGACTATGGTTGCAAATCAGGAATTGTTTCTGCTGGCGCCCATCGGGGCCCTGGCAGCCCTCTTCTTCGCCGTTCTTTTTTTCCGTACCATGAAGAAAGCGGATGCCGGAACTGAGCGTATGCAGGAGATCGCAGGTTATGTCAAGGAAGGAGCCCAGGCTTATCTGTCTCAGCAGTATAAGGTGGTCTCAGTCTTTTTCGGATTTGCTTTTTTGTTTTTCCTTTTTCTGGCTTTTGTCCTGAAAGTCCAGTCTCCCTGGGTCCCCTTTGCTTTCATAACAGGAGGTTTTTTCTCAGGGCTGGCCGGATATATCGGAATGAAGACGGCGACACTGGCTTCCGTACGGACCACGCAAGCGGCGAGGACATCGCTCAACAAAGCTCTTCAGATAGCCTT
>ERZ795048.1614-NODE-1614-length-19773-cov-17.718988_pt1 | contig 19773 bp, 21 predicted proteins | sample MGYA00375132_ERZ795048 | MGnify/ENA primary metagenome ERZ795048 (study PRJEB30177, sample SAMN05720225) | activated sludge metagenome | isolation source: Anaerobic digester | place: Hong Kong | collected 2014-12-17 ... | reverse complement strand
GCACTGAAGATACAAGGGTAAATCCGGGAATATGGGCTTTATGCGACCTATACTCCGTGACGGAATCGTCTGCATCGGCGATGCCTATGGCGGCACCCTCGAGCTGATTGCCAGCCAGCTGCCGCTGCTCGGCATCCGGACCCACCTGATCCTTGGCAGTGAACTGGATCGGCTCGACGGTCTGCTCGCCGAAGGCACCCGCATGGTGTTCCTCGAGACCCCGAGCAACCCGACGCTCGAGCTGTTCGACATCGCCGCGATTGCCGAACGGGCGCATGCGCACGGTGCGCTGTTGATGGTCGACAACACCTTCGCATCGCCGGTCAACCAGCAGCCGCTGGCACTGGGCGCCGACCTGGTGGTGCACAGCGCGACCAAATACCTGGGCGGGCACAGCGATATCACCGCCGGTGCATTGATGGGCGCCAAGGTTCTTGTCGACGCGGTCTGGCCGTGGCGCAAGAACCTCGGCACCACGCCGGCACCGGAGACCGCCGCGCTGCTGGCCCGCAGCCTGCGCAGCCTGGTGGTGCGGGTGCAGGCGCAGAACGCGTCGGCCATGGCGATTGCGCTGGCGATGGCGGCGCACCCGCGTATTGCCCGGGTGCTGTATCCGGGCCTCGAGGGCTTTCCCGGGCATGCGCTGGCCCGGCGCCAGATGAGCGGGTTCGGCGGCATGCTGACGCTGGACATCGCGGGGGATGGTGCGGCCGCCTCGGCAGTGGTGGATCGCCTGAAGCTGTTTGCCATTGCACCAAGCCTGGGCGGTGTCGAGAGTCTTGCCACCCAGCCGGTGACCACGACCCACCATGGTGTCGATCCGGCCGAACGTGCGCGTCGTGGCATCGGCGACGCGATGGTCCGCCTGTCGGTCGGCCTCGAGGATCCGCAGGACCTGATCGATGATCTGACCCAGGCACTCGATGGATGACGGCATGACGGATCCGGTCTATCTGGACTACAACGCCACCACCCCGGTCGCACGCGAGGTGGCCGACGCGATCGATCCTTACCTGCGCACGTACTTCGGCAACCCCTCGTCTGGCCATGTCTATGGCCGACGTACCCAGGGGGCAGTCGCCATCGCGCGGGCCCAGGTCGCGCAGCTGATCGGCGCGCTGCCCGACGAGATCGTCTTCACCGGCTGTGCCACCGAGGCCAACAACCTGGCCGTGCTCGGCGTGGCCCGGGCGCTGCGCGAGCACGGCCGACACCTGGTCACCAGTGCGGTGGAGCACCCGGCGGTCGCCGCGCCCATGGCGCACCTCGCCGCCGAGGGCTGGGAGGTTACCGTGCTGCCGGTTGATGAGACCGGGCGGGTCGATCCGGCCGATCTGGCCGCCGCGCTGCGTGACGACACGGTGCTGGTATCTGTCATGCACGCCAACAACGAGGTCGGTACCCTGCAGCCGATCGCCGAGCTCGCGGCGCTGGCCCGCGCACGTGGTGCCCTGTTCCACACCGATGCGGCGCAGTCGGTCGGCAAGATTCCGGTCGAGGTGGACGAACTGGGTGTCGACCTGTTGACCCTGGCCGGACACAAGTTCTACGCACCCAAGGGGGTAGGGGCACTCTACGTGCGCCGCGGCACACCGCTCGCCCCGGTGCTGTTCGGAGCGGGGCACGAGCACGGTCTGAGACCCGGCACCGAGAATGTACCGCACATCGTCGGCCTGGGTGCGGCGGCCGATCTGGCGCGGCAGCGGCTGCCGGCCGTCACCATACAGCTGGCCGAACTGCGCGATGCACTGCATACAGGACTCGAACAGGCCATTCCGGGAATCCTGCTCAACGGCCATCCGACACACCGGCTGCCGAACACTCTCAATCTGTCGTTCCCCGGCGTCGATGGCAGGACCCTGCTGGCCGCTTCACCAGGTATCGCCGCCTCGGTGGGCTCGGCCTGCCACGAAGACACAGACAGCGTCAGTGGTGTGCTGGGTGCCATGGGCACGGATACCGCGCGTGCACTCGGCGCGGTGCGTCTGAGCATCGGCACCCCAACCACGGGCGCAGAGGTCGAGATCGCCAGACGGGCGCTGATCGAGGCCTGGCGGGAGCTGACCCGCATGCAGAACCTTTGACTCGGCCGGTCGCGCGCGCTGACAGTCTTGATACCGCTCAAGTCGGGTTCCGCCTGGCTCATCTATAAGAGGGTTTTCATCAGGGAGCCGATCTGTGAGTGCGATTCAGCGGATGCGCCGCCTGGTCCGGAACACGGCCTGCCTGATCATCGTCTGCTGGTTTGCCCCGGCCGTTGCGGCCACCGATCCGCTGATCAAGCAGCTGTATCCCCTCGTACAGGAGGCTTTTCCGGCCGCTGAGCGTTTTGGTCCCTTCGGTGGCGATCCACGCGTCGCACCGGTGTTTGATGCCAATGGACTGGCCGGCTATGTGTATCTGACAGACGAGATCCTGCCGATCCCAGCCTATTCAGGCAAACCTGTCAGCGTCCTGGTGGCCCTGAACCTGCGTGCCGAGATCGTTGGCGTGAAGATCGTCCGGCACGAGGAACCGATCCTGCTGGCCGGGGTGAGCGAAGACCAGCTGGCGGATTTCGTTGCCCAGTACCTCGGCCTGGATGCACGCAGTCGTATCAAGATCGGCGGTGCCCCGAGCGAGGGATTCGTCACCGTGGATGCCATCAGTGGTGCGACGATCACGATGATGGTGATCAACCAGACCATCACCAAGACACTTCAGCAGGTGGCGGCCGCGCATGGTCTGTTGGATGGCGCGGCAGCGGTTGCCGAGCCGCAACCGGATCCTTCGGCCGAGGCTATCTGGCGTCTTGTGTGGGCCGAACGCAGCTTCGCGATAGGGGTGCTGATCACGGCCCTCGTATTGCTGACGTTGATCCTGCTGTTCCAGGATCTGCTCGCGCAACACCCGCGACTGCTGCTGTGGGTTCGCGATGGCTATCTGCTGTTCACGGTGGTGTTTATCGGCTGGTATGCGCTGGCACAGCTATCGGTGGTCAACGTGTTGACCTTCGTCCGGGCGCTGCGGCAGGACTTCCACTGGGAGATCTTTCTGATTGATCCGATGATGTTCATCCTCTGGAGCTTCGTTGCGATCAGCCTGCTGCTCTGGGGACGGGGGGTGTATTGCGGCTGGTTGTGCCCTTTCGGCGCCATGCAGGAACTTATCAATCAGATCGCACGCCGCCTGCGTATCCGCCAGTGGGAGTTTCCACAGATGGTGCATGAGCGACTCTGGGCACTGAAATACATCGTTCTGCTGCTGTTGTTCGGTGTCTCGCTGCAATCCATTGGTGAGGCGGTGCGCTATGCCGAGATCGAGCCGTTCAAGACGGCGGTGACGCTGCGTTTTCAGCGCGAATGGGGCTACCTCGTCTATGCGTTGGCGCTGTTGTTGATTGCAGTCGTCAACCGCAAGTTCTACTGCAAGTATCTGTGCCCGCTGGGTGCAGCCCTGGCGATTCCCGCACGCCTGCGGCTGTTCGACTGGCTGCGCCGCCGCAAGGAGTGCGGCAAGCCCTGCCAGATCTGTGCGGTCGAGTGCGAGGTCAGGGCGATCAGCCCGATCGGCGAGATCAATGCCAATGAATGCCACTACTGCCTGGACTGCCAGGTGACCTACTGGAACGACGACAAATGCCCGCCATTGAGTCAGCAGCGTCGTCGCCGCGAGCAGGCCGGGCAGGCGCGGCAGCGGGTGGTTGCCGGGCGAGTTGCGTCGACACAGGCCGATGCAGGTGTGGCTGAAAGTGATGTTGTGGAGCGGCCGGACTCTTAAATGGCGATTGAAATTGCCTGGAAGTCCCGATCGCATGCGGCGATGAATCAGCCAGCCAGGAGTCATACCGGCGATCAGCTTCCCACCCCTTCGGACCACTCGCACTATTGCGGTACCCGGCGTTTGCCGCCGGGTACACCAACATAACAGTGGGACTGCGCATTCGTCCGGTGCGGTTACTCGCAGTCTTCGTCAAGAGCGGCCGAGTACTCCTTCTTGGTCAGTTTCCCGTCACCATCCTTGTCGAGTTTGGCGAGTTCCTTCTTGACCCCGCTGGCGGCGAACTCGGTCGCATCGACGTGCCCGTCACCATTGGTATCCGCTTTATCGAACTTTGGTGGCGCAGCAGTCACCGCAGCGGCAAACAGGGCGGCGGAGAATGCGGTGAGCAACATAGACGTTTTCATATCGGTCTTTCCTTTGGTTGAGAAAAATACACCGGTCAACCGGCGAATCTGCCGTTGTTCGGTCGTGGGTGATCTGGCCAGGTTGCCTTGTATCGGCGTCTGCGACTTCATACAAAGCCCAGCCGCTGCATGCGCCGCCACAGGGTGGTGCGGTCGACCCCCAGGATCTGCGCAGCAAGGGTCTTGTTGCCGTGTGCCTTACGCAATGCATTTTCGATCTCGTGGCGCGCGCTTTCCATCGATGCGTCGGTTTCAATCGGTGCCGCGGAGTTACGCACCTCGCAGTAATAACGAATGGTGTCGGGCAGGCTCTCACGCGTCACCACGCCTTGCTCGGCGCAGATGATGCAGTGCTCCACCGCGTTGGCCAGCTCGCGTACATTGCCCGGCCATGGGTAGTTCATGATTGCGCGCATTGCGTCGTCGCTGAACGTGGTCTCGGCTGGATAGTTGCGCATCACCAGTCGTTTGTGGATCACCTTGGTCAGCAAGGAGATATCTCCCGGCCGTTCGCGCAGTGGCGGCACCTGCAGTGGGACCACGGCGATACGGTAGTAAAGGTCTGCGCGGAACAGGCCGTTGTCCACCAGGTCGTGAAGATCCCGGTTTGAGGCGCAGACCAAACGAACGTCGACTTTCAGCGTTCTGTCCGAACCCACCGGCTCATACTCCCCATCCTGCAGGACACGCAGCAACTTGGGCTGCAGCTCGCGTGGCAGTTCACCGATTTCGTCGAGAAACAGCGTCCCGCCATCGGCTGCCTTGAAGCGGCCTTCCCGATCCTTTACCGCACCAGTGAATGCGCCTTTCACATGACCGAAGAGCTCGGTCTCGATCAGGGTCGAAGGGATAGCGCCACAGTTGATCTCGACGAATGGCTTGTTGCACCGCTGGCTGCGACGGTGCACCAGCCGCGCGAGTTCGGTCTTGCCAGTACCGGACTCGCCCTGCAGGAGCACCGAGGCCTCCGATGCAGCAACGGTAGTCAGGCGGTGGATGAGTCGCAGCATGTCCGGGTCTTCAGTGGCGACGCCACAGGCATCCTTGTCCGCCATGAACGCAAACAAACGTTTCTCTACGGTCACGTCGCGCATCACGATCATGCGCAGTACGTGTGGCTGGTCCGGCAGATTCAGCGGGCAGTAGTTGATCCGCAGCCAGCGCGATTCGCCGTTCACACGTACCTCTTCGTCGAACTCCATCGCCATCTCGCAGTGATGATGGCTGTCATCCTCGCGGTCGAGTCCGGCGCGAATCAGCGATACACGCAAATTGTGACCACCGAGGTTTGAGAGGGTTGGTGCAGGGTCTTGTTCGGCGAGCCCGAACAGCCGGAGAGTGGCTCGGTTCAAACTGAGTATGCCACCTCCCTGGTTGCAGATGATGAGGCCTTCCTCGATAGGTTCGAGCAGAGGCTCAAAGAGGGCAAGGATGTCACGCTGTTCAAGCATGCGTTCGTTTCCGACGTATTGCGTTCGAGTCGACCAGACAGAAAAAGCGTTGCATCGGCTGCTCTGCAATGCAACGTTGCAACAACCCTGCGTGGCGCAGGGACTTGCAAGTCTTTGATTGTTGGTCTTGTTTGCTCATGGCACCGATCTTGCCCATGGTTTCTCGAGAAAGACAAGCACGACCCGCGCCACTTCCTGATAGGGACATGCCGTGCGGCGTGGTGACCGGCACGGCCACCGGGCATGCACTGTGGACGAGCGTGAGCGGCAAGAACCGAAGGTCGGGAGAGCGGAACGCAATGGCATCGACAGTCAACGGTGGCGTGTGGATGAGTGACCCCAAGTGGCATGCAGGTCGGATGATTCTATTTGTCGTTGCTGTGCTTGTGATGCTAGCGGCCATGGCCGGCATGGGGCTGTTCATGTTCAACATGGGTCGCGACATGAGCACGATGACCGCTGCCGTGTCACGCATGGGTGCCGACGTTACGAGCATGGCTGACGATATGCGGACCATGACCGACCGTATGTCAGTGATGGCGAAGAGCATGGTCGACGGGCAGAGAGGCATGTCCCAGGACTTCGCCCGGGTTCGTGTCGGCATGGAGAGGATGACCGGTGACATGTCAAAGATGGCGGCAGACATGGCTGGTCTGGGCGAGAACATCGCGGCAATGACCGGCGCGATCGCCGTGATGAATCAATCGATGTCGATGATGAATCAGTCGATGAGTCGGATGGATGCCAACATGGCAAGGATGTCAGTGGACATCAACAAGTTCACGCGCCCCGAATCCATCATGATGCCTTTTGGCAGATGACGGTTGCGGTGCAAGGCCGCATTGGATCAAGCAGTGCAACAAACAACCGAGGAGATAGAGAAAACATGAATTACCGCATCAGATACCTTGGCTACCTCGCGCCAGCGATCATTGCGTTGACGGCAGGCGGGCAAGTGTTCGCGGATCCAGGCGCCGAGATGATGGCAAACACCTGTGCCGGCTGTCACGGAACCCACGGCAAGAGCGCGGGACCTGCCTCGCCGAATCTTGCCGGTCTATCCGAGAGCTACTTCACCGAGACGATGTTGGGTTTCCGGGAGGGTACCCGTCCGGCCACGATCATGGATCGCATCGCCAAGGGTTACACCAACGAGCAGATCGAATCGATGGCGACCTACTTCGCGGCGTTACCGGTGTACAAGGCGAACGTGCCTCACGACGTCGCCAAGGCCAAGGCAGGTGCCGAGATCTACGAGTCCGGCTGCGCGAAGTGCCATGACGAGGGCGGCTCGCTGCCCGGCGATGATGCCGGCATCCTGGCCGGCCAGTGGCTGCCCTGGTTGCAGTATTCGATGGCCGACTACAAGGCCGGGCACCGCGAAATGACGAAGAAGATGAAGAAAGCGGTCGAAAAGCTCAGCGATACCGAGCTTGAGGCTGTTCTGCACTACTTTGCCAGCCAGCAGTAAACAAGGGGGGGAAATACAATGGCACATATCACACGCAGAAGATTTCTCCAGGCCACCGGCAGCGCCGTTGCCGTCGGTGCACTGGGTTTTCCGGCGATCGTCGGCGCAGCGGGCAAGAAGGTCGTCGTGGTCGGCGGCGGCGCCGGCGGTGCGACCGCTGCGAAATATATCCGGATGGCCGACCCGTCGATCGAGGTCACATTGATCGAGGCCAATGCCGAACACTTCACCTGCTTCTTCAGCAATGAGGTGCTCTCCGGTCATCGCGGCATGGACTCCATCAAGGTGTCTTACGACGGGCTCAAGGGTCACGGCATCAATGTGGTAATCGATACCGTTACCGAGATCGATGCGGCAGGCAGAAAAGTGAAGACGGCCGGTGGTTCGACATTCGCCTATGATCGTTGCATCGTCGCGCCGGGAATCGACTTCAAGGACAACATCGAGGGATATGACGAGGCCGCGATGCGCGCGATGCCGCATGCTTGGAAGGCAGGCGAACAGACGGTGCTGCTGCGCAAGCAACTGGAGGCAATGCCCGACGGCGGTGTCGTGGCGATAGTGGCGCCACCGAACCCGTTTCGCTGCCCGCCCGGGCCTTACGAACGCGCATGCCAGATCGCGATGTACCTGCGAGCCAGGAAACCGAAGTCAAAGCTGATGATCTTCGATGCCAAGGACAAGTTCTCCAAGCAGGGCTTGTTCATGCAGGCGTTTGAACGCCATCATGCCGGCATTGTCGAGTGGGTGGCAGCGGGAAAAGGCGGGCTTGTCACTCGGGTCGATCCGTCCAGCAATACGATCTACGCCGGCAATACTGCGCACAAGGTCGATGTAGCCAACGTGATCCCGGCGCAGAAGGCCGGCAAGATTGCGGTCAAGGCCGGGCTGACTGACGACAAGGGCTGGTGTCCGATCGACGGGCGTACTTTCGAATCGGCGATTCACAAAAACATTCATGTCGTCGGTGATGCCTCAGCGGCATCACCCCTGCCGAAGTCTGCCTACGCGGCAAACTCCGAAGCCAAGGTTGCCGCTGCGGCAGTTGTTGATTTGCTCAATGGCCGCCAACCGGGTGAACCCTCACTGGTGAATACCTGCTATTCAATCATCGGGCCGAACGATGCGATCTCAGTGGCCAAGGTTTATCACCTCGATGGCGGCAAGCTAAGCGGTGTTGAAGGTTCGGGTGGGCTTACCCCCAAAGACAGCAGTCCGGAGATGCGTGCACGTGAGGTAGCGTACGCGAACAGCTGGTTTGCAAACATCAAGGATGACTGCTGGGGTTGACCTGGGCCCTCACGTCGTCCGCTGATCTCAGGGCCCTTCGGGGCCCGTTTTGATTCCACCGCAGGGATGCCGACACCCAGATAGCGGACTCCCCGCGAACGGAATCGCCGGGCGATCGGGTACCCGGTTGTGCTATTGCGCATCACCGCTCCGGCCATGCCACGCATGGGGGCGTTGCGTCGCGATGCAGTGCTGCAACACCCGCGTCGGCGGCTGCCGTGGCTAACTCATTGAATTAATTGAGCAGAGGGTTTGGCCTGCGGATTGCATTCAGTGACGGCACCATGACAATCAACCATGCAAGGCGCGCCTTCCTGGGCGGCCGTCGCGATACCGGTGCCTATCTGCCACGCATGCCCTGGGCCGTCGAGGGATTCACCACAGTCTGCCAACGTTGCAGCGACTGCGTAGAGGCCTGCCAGGAGAGGATTTTGGTCACCGGCGATGGAGGCTACCCAAAGGTCGATTTTGCGCGCGCTGGCTGCACCTTCTGCGGTGCCTGTGCCGCAGCCTGCGGATACGGTGCGCTGGACCCGGGATTGGCGCATCCCTGGTCCCTGAAGGCGCGGGTGGGCGAATCCTGTCTGAGCATGCGCGGTATCACCTGTCGTGCCTGTGGCGACGCCTGTACCGAACGTGCGCTCCGTTTTCAGTTGCAGACCGGGGGTCGCGCAGTCCCGGTCGTGAACGAATCCATTTGCAACGGCTGTGGCAGCTGCATCGCTACGTGCCCGATTCAGGTTATCCAGTTGGAGGAGGCCGCATGAACGAGTACCACGTGTGTGGTGTATTGCTGATGTCACGACCGGAGCATTCGGCGCGGGTCGAGCACGCCCTGTCGGCAATCCCCGGGGTGGAATTGCACGCCAACGACGGCGGACGCATGGTCGTCACCGTCGAGGGTCCCGAGTATGGCCGTTGTGGCGACATCATCTCGCAGCTTGCAACACTCGACGGCGTGGCCTCTTCCTCTCTCGTATATCACCAGATCGACAACGAATCCCTGCCGGAGGAGTCCGTACAATGAAACAGTCACGCCGTGAATTCATCAAGACCAATGCCATCGCCGTCACTGCGGCGGCAGCGGGGATCACCATTCCAGGTGTCCAGGCCATTGCCGAGACCACCGACGACAGCGGCATCCGCTGGGACAAGGCGCCGTGCCGTTTCTGCGGTACCGGCTGCTCGGTGCTGGTTGGCACCAAGGACGGTCGTGTGGTGGCGACCCAGGGCGATCCGGATGCCCCGGTCAACCGTGGCCTGAACTGCATCAAGGGTTATTTCCTGTCCAAGATCATGTATGGCCAGGACCGCCTCACTCAGCCGCTGCTGCGCAAGAAGAACGGCAAGTACGACAAGGAAGGCGACTTTGAGCCGGTCTCCTGGGACGAGGCGTTTGATGTGATGGCCGAGAAGTGGAAGGCCGCGATCGCCAAGGACCTGCAGGCCAACGCAGGCAAGCCGGCGGACCAGCTGACATCGAGTGTTGGCATGTTCGGCTCCGGCCAGTGGACCATCTACGAGGGCTATGCCGCCTCCAAGCTGTACAAGGCCGGCTTCCGCTCCAACAACATCGACCCGAACGCGCGCCACTGCATGGCCACCGCGGTGGTCGGATTCATCCGCGCCTTTGGCGCCGACGAGCCGATGGGCTGCTACGACGACCTCGAGCACGCCGATGCCTTCGTGCTGTGGGGCTCGAACATGGCCGAGATGCACCCGATCCTCTGGTCGCGCATCACCGACACCCGTCTGACCAAGCCGGGCTGCGAGGTGCACGTGCTGTCGACGTTCGAGCACCGCAGCTTCGAGCTGGCCGACCATGGCGTGATCTTCAAGCCGCAGACTGATCTCGCGATCCTCAACTACATCGCCAACTACATCGTCAACAACGATGCGGTGAACTGGACCTTCGTGAATCAGCACGTCAACTTCACCAAGACCCCGACCGATATCGGTTACGGCCTGCGTCCGAACGACCCGCGCGAACAGAATGCGAAGAACGCCGGCAAGGGCAAGTTGTCCAAGATATCCTTCGAGGACTACAAGAAGGAACTGGCGCCGTACACGGCCGAGTATGTCTCGGAGCTGTCCGGGGTGCCGGTCGAGAGCCTGGAAAAGCTGGCCAGACTGTACGCCGATCCCAGTAAAAAGGTGACCTCTCTCTGGACCATGGGCTTCAACCAGCACACACGCGGCGTCTGGGTGAACGGCCTGATGTACAACGTGCACCTGCTCACCGGCAAGATCTCCGAGCCGGGCAACAGCCCGTTCTCGCTGACTGGCCAGCCGTCGGCCTGCGGCACCGCGCGCGAGGTCGGCACCTTCGCCCACCGGCTGCCGGCCGACCTGGTGGTCACCAAACCAGAGCATCGTGCCTTTGCGGAAAAGGTCTGGAAGCTACCCGCGGGAACTATCCCCGGCAAGATCGGCTACCACGCGGTGCTGCAGAGCCGCATGCTCAAGGACGGCAAGCTCAACTGCTACTGGGTGAGCACCAACAACAACATGCAGGCCGGCCCGAACATCAACGATGAGATGTACCCCGGCTGGCGCAACCCGGCCAACTTCGTGGTGGTCTCCGATGCCTATCCGACGGTCTCGGCGATGGCCGCCGACCTGATACTGCCCGCGGCCATGTGGACCGAGAAAGAGGGTGGCTTCGGTAACGCCGAGCGGCGTACGCAACTCTGGCGTCAGCAGGTTGCGGCCCCGGGGGAGGCGCACTCTGACCTGTGGCAGTTCGTCGAGTTCTCCAAGCGCTTCAAGGTCGAGGAGGTCTGGCCCGAGGAACTGATCGCCAAGCAGCCGGATGTGCGCGGCAAGACCTTGTACGACATCCTGTATGCCAATGGATCGCTGAACAGGTTTCCGAAGCAGCAGGTCACGGATGCCAGCGGGAATGTCTACCTCAATGCCGAGATGGACCACTTCGGCTTCTACCTGCAGAAGGGGCTGTTCGAGGAGTACCGCATCTTCGGCACCCAGGGTCCCAAGAAGGGCCACGACCTGGCTGAGTTCGAGGCCTATCATCAGGCACGCGGACTGCGCTGGCCGGTGGTCAATGGCAAGGAGACCCTGTGGCGCTACCGCGAGGGCTACGACCCGTTCGTACCAACCGGCGCCAAGGTCGCGTTCTACGGCAACAAGGACGGGCGTGCCAACATCATCTCGGCGCCCTATGAGCCGCCGGCGGAGGCCCCGGATGCCGAGTACGACATGTGGATGTCGACCGGCCGGGTGCTGGAACACTGGCACTCGGGCTCGATGACCCGGCGCGTGCCCGAGCTGTATCGTGCGGTACCCGACGCCCTGGTCTACATGAACCCGGAGGACGCGAAGAAGCGCGGGCTCAAGCGCGGTGACGCGGCGAAGCTGGTCAGCCGGCGCGGCGAGATCGTCTGCCGTGTCGAGACCAAGGGCCGCAACAAGATGCCCGAGGGCATGGTGTTCGTACCCTTCTTCGATGCCGGGCGCCTGGTCAACAAGCTGGTGCTGGATGCCACCGATCCGCTGTCGAAAGAGACCGACTACAAGAAGACCGCGGTCAAGATCCAGAAGGCCTGAGTTGGGTGAGAGGCGCTGCGGGGACCGTGCTGTCCCCGCGTGCCAACGGATGGTGATGCACATGGCTGACAGTGAGAAGGCACAAAAGGGTATGGACCCGGCACGTCGGCGTTTCCTCACGGACACGCTGCGCACCGCCGTGGGTGTCGGTCTGGTGGCGGTGACGCTGGGTGTCTACCAGCGGCAGGCGCGGGCCTTGCCGGCGAGTGCCATCCGGCCACCGGGGGCTGCCGACGAGCAAGCATTCCAGGCCGCCTGCATCCGCTGCGGCCTGTGCGTCCGCGACTGCCCCTACGACACGCTCAGACTGGCGGAGCTCGGTGACGAGGTGGCGTTGGGTACTCCGTATTTCGAGGCGCGCGACATCCCGTGCGAGATGTGTGACGACATCCCCTGTGTGAAGGCGTGCCCCACCGGTGCCCTCGACCCGGCGCTCACCCAGATCAACGATGCCCGCATGGGGCTCGCGGTGGTGGTCGACGAGGAGGCCTGCATCGCGTTTCAGGGCCTGCGCTGCGAGGTCTGCTTCAATGTCTGCCCGGTACGCGGCAAGGCGATCTCGCTGGACCTGCAGCACAACCCGCGCAGCGGCAAGCACGCCCTGTTCATCCCGGTCGTGCATTCGAGCGACTGCACCGGCTGTGGCAAGTGCGAAAAGGCCTGCATCCTCGACGAGGCCGCGATCAAGGTCTTCCCGATCGCGCTGGCCAAGGGGATGCTGGGGCGGCATTACCGGCTCGGCTGGGAGCAGAAGGCCGAGGCGGGCGAGGCCCTGGTCACGCCCGACACGCCGCACCAGTACAACCTGCCCGAGGGCGTGCACTACGAGCACGGCGGGCGCGGTCTGATCCTCGGCGAGGGGCGCCCCTCGCCGCCGCCGATGCCGCAGCGCCCGATGGCGCCACCGCGGCCGCCCACACCGCCGGGTGCGCCGCAGCCGCCGGCCGCGCCGTTCTCGGCCAATCCGCTGGACACGCTGAACCGCAAGGGAGGTCTGTGATGCAGCCCGGAGGCCGTCCCGGCAGAGAGGCGATCGAGGTGAAGGGCTGGTTCGGCGCCCACCGCTACCTGATACTGCGCCGCCTGAGCCAGCTGGCGATCCTCGCCCTGTTCCTGGCCGGCCCCTGGTTCGGCCTCTGGATCGTCAAGGGCAACATCGCCTCGAGCCTGACGCTCGACACCCTGCCGCTGTCAGACCCGCTGGTCCTGCTGCAGATGCTTGCTACCGGCCACATCCCCGGGTCTGCCGCGCTGACCGGCGGGCTCATCGTGCTGGTCTTCTACCTGGTCGTCGGCGGACGCGTCTACTGCAGCTGGGTCTGCCCGGTCAACATCGTCACCGACGCCGCCGACTGGCTGCGCCGCCGCCTGAAGATCAAGGGCAGCGCGAATTTCTCCGAGAAGACGCGCTACTGGCTGCTCGGCGCCATCCTGCTGGTCGCGGCCGTCACTGGGAGCATCGCCTGGGAGCTGGTCAACCCGGTGTCCATGGTCTACCGCGGCCTGGTGTTCGGCATGGGGCTCGCCTGGGGCGTGGTCGCCGCTGTCTTCCTGCTGGATCTCTTCGTCGGGCGCCGCGCCTGGTGCGGCCACCTGTGCCCGGTCGGCGCTTTCTACGGGCTGCTCGGCGAGGCGGCGGTGCTGCGCGTGGCCGCGGCGCGGCACGAGCAGTGCGACGACTGCATGGACTGCTTCGCGGTCTGCCCCGAACACCAGGTGATCCGGCCGGCGCTCAAGGGCGCGGACAAGGGCCTGGGACCCGTGATCCTGTCCGGCCACTGCACCAACTGTGGGCGATGCATCGATGTCTGTGCTCAGGACGTCTTTGCCTTCACCACGCGATTTTCAAACAACTCCCGCCAGGCTGTACCCGGCGTAAACCACAAGAGTGAGGTATCGTCATGAAGCCATCCGTATCCATCTCTGCCGTCCTGCTCGTCGCGCTGTTCGGCCTGGCGGGCACGGCCGTTGCGGAGCTCAAGTCCGCGCTGCGTGGCGCCGAGGACATCCCGGTCACCAACGCAGCGCCAAAGCTCGAGAAGTACATCAACGACAAGGAGAACATCGAACGCAACTTTGAGCAGCAGCCGCCGCTGGTGCCGCATACCACCGACAAGTACACGATCAACCTGAAGGAAAACGGGTGCTTCGAGTGCCACCTGAAGCAGCCCGGCAAGGACGAGGCCAAGTCGGTCGAGATGAGCGAGTCGCACTTCGTTGACCGCACTGGGCAGAAGCTCGACCGACCCGCCAGCAATCGGCATTTCTGCAAGTTGTGTCATGTGCCGCAGATCGATGCCGAACCCTTGGTGGGTAGCAATTTCAGGTCGGCATCGACCAGGTAATCATGAGCGCCATTCAATAGGCGAAGCCGTTCATCGAAGCTCTGACATGTCAGCCGTCGGCCGAGCTTCGGATTCAATGTTGCAGGATGGCAATGATGGACAAGTGCGGCCACACAGCACAGCCAGTCATTCACGGCGCCGCGGCCATGTTCATGCTCGGCGCTGTCACGTCGAGCTTGCTGGTGCTGTTCTACCTGATGGCGAATGCCTGGTTGGTCGATGGTGCCAGCGAGTATGAAAGGCGGGCCCCGGTGGGGTCTGGGCGCAATGCGCAGGAGGAGTCGGTTGATGCAGAGCAATACCAGTGCCAGTGATCGCCCCGACTGCTGCCGTGGCGGCCCCGGCGAACTGGGCTGTAGCACGACGCACGTTGATGTCTGAGGTCGGCGTGTACGGTTGGATCACGTGGCACGGCAACCAAGGGGCAGGCTGGCTGCTCCGCACGGTGTCGTGGACCTGCATGGCGGAAACACCGTCGCAGCTCGCTGGCAAGTGAGCTTGCAGTGGAATGGGGATTCACCCAGGTCAAATACTTTCGCGACGGCATCGTCGGTTGGCGTGATGCCGGGTACTCGATGCAAGAGGCGCAATGAGCGTCGCTCTGGCCGCGGCTTGGGCCGGAGGCCGCTGCTCCAGCAGCGCAAACGCACATAGCAACAATGCTGGTACCGAATACGCACTCATCCTCCAGGCTTGGGGGGCTCCTGATGCCCCCGCTTTTTTCTCGGGAATAGATGGCGTCCCGTCGAATGCAGGTGGTGGATCTTGGGTGAGAAACGGATGCCAAAGAAGCGCTTCACGCTGACGTCAAGGCGATCGCTGATCGGCGGGACATTGCTCTGGTTGGCTGTGGCCCTGTTCGTGAGCGTAAGCGAAACCCACCTGAAAACCTTTTTGGTCATTGGAGTCTTGCCCGTGCTGGCACTGTGGATTGCACGTTGGGTATGGCATGCCTATCGCCAAGAACGCAGCATGCCGCGCGGGTTCTGGCTAACACGCATCTTGCGACGCAAGCCGTGATCGACGAGCCCGCTGCACTTCCGAATCTTGCGGAACTGACCTCCATGGTTGTCGACTTCGCACTATTTCGCCGCTATATCTCGCCGGCAGTGTTGGTTGGCATCTATTACGCCGGTGCAATCGCAATGCCGGTAGTCCTCTCGATTGGCTATCGGATGATCCTGCATGGCCGTTATTCACCGACGACAGCGATTGCTCCGCTGTTCGATCTGTTGCGTGAATCTGCGGGTGGCAGCCGGGTCAGGCTCGGCGTCGCGATTGCGCTGCTGCTGTTGCTGGCGGAAACCGGCTGGCGAATGGCGGCCGAGTTCATGGTGGTGTATTTCGAGATCGCTGGGCGGCTGGAGCACGCTTGTGGAGGTTGCTGACCAACGAATACGACCAGGAACCGGTTTCACCAGCAACCGACAGAGTGCTCTGTCACATTGCGGCTGCAGCGCACAGGCAGCACAGCGCGTGCATATCAGGTACGGCCCCCTGCGGGCGATGGGCCTTGAGGTTGATGCCAGTACCTCGATGATGGGCAAGCGACCCGGGGAAACATCCGGACGCCGACCTGGAAGGTGGTCAAGGCCCTGCAGGGCGGTCCGATTGGTGCAGACGTCTGTCCTGGACAGCGGGCCGCAGGCCCTGGGGTCATGATCTATATCAAGGCACGGCAGGGATCGTCCGTCCAGATTGCGGGGCGGCCGCGGGTTGCCCCTTGTTATGGAAAGCGGCGTACCCGACGGCGGTTGAAACTGACAGGACGTTGCGTTTGCATCTGGCCGGGGTCTGAATAACCCGATCCAGATGATTCCCGAGAATGGTGCCGTGTGCGGTATCCCCACGCAGGGTTCGCACCATCACCCGCCCGAAGCCGCGGCCGGTCAACGAGCGGGCATGAAAAAACTGGGCCTCCCCCGAGAGGCACAGCGACGTGCCGCCAGTTGTGATCACGAGCCGTGTTTGAAATCGAAGGAGACCGAGAACAGTGTTTTCGCGTTTCCCGTTGAGAAGAATGTCAAGGAAGGTGTTTTTCTTTCCCAAAACAAAACCAGGCCAATCCGGTAAATGCGTCGGGCGGGTCTCAATCAACCAAACAGGAGTCACACCGTATGCTAAGGAATCTCACCGGCGCAGGCCGCCTACTCAAGCTGGCAACTGCCGTGTCGCTGGCGCTTGGCGCTGTCAATGTGCAGGCGCAGGAAAGCGGACACCCGGGTACCGGCGATGCCCAGATGCGCTACTAAGGGTGCACCGATCCCGATTGATCCCGGTGTTGCCCAGGAGAGCCTGTCGCCCAAGGCCCCGCCGCTCACCACAGAAGAGTTTGCGCGCGCCAAGCAGATCTATTTCGAGCGCTGCGCCGGCTGTCATGGTGTGCTGCGCAAGGGGGCGACCGGCAAGCCGCTGACCACCGACATCACCCAGGCGCGGGGTACCGAGTACCTGAAGGTATTCATCAACTACGGCACCCCGGCGGGTATGCCCAACTGGGGTACCTCCGGCGTGCTGTCGGAGGCCGAGGTCGACATGATGGCGCGCTTCCTGCAGCACGAGCCGCCGCAGCCGCCAGAGTACGGCCTGCCGGAGATGAAGGCCAGCTGGAAGCTGCTCGTGCACCCTGACAATCGCCCGACCAAGAAAGAAAACGACCTGGATCTGGACAACCTGTTCTCGGTGACCCTGCGTGACGACGGTAAGATCGCCCTGATCGACGGCGACAGCAAGAAGATCGTCTCGACCATCGAGACCGGCTATGCGGTGCATATCTCGCGCACCTCGGCCTCCGGCCGCTACCTGTACGTGATCGGCCGCGACGCCCGAGTCAACCTGATCGACCTGTGGATGAAGGAGCCGGCCAACGTCGCCGAGATCAAGGTCGGCATGGAGGCGCGCTCGGTCGAGACCTCGAAGTACAAGGGGTGGGAAGACAAGTATGCAATTGCGGGCACCTACTGGCCGCCGCAGTTCGTGATCATGGACGGTGACACCCTGGAACCCAAGCGCATCGTCGGCACCCGCGGCATGACGGTCGACACCCAGGAGTACCACCCGGAGCCGCGTGTCGCGGCGATCGTCGCCTCGCACGCAAGCCCCGAGTTCATCATCAACGTCAAGGAGACCGGCAAGGTACTGCTCGCCAACTACCAGGACCTGAACAACCTGCAGGTGACGGAGATCAACGCCGCGCGCTTCCTGCATGACGGCGGCTGGGACGCCAGTGGACGCTACTTCATGAGTGCCGCCAACGAGTCGAACAAGATCGCCGTGATCGACTCCAAGGAACGCAAACTGGCCGGGCTGGTCGATGTCGGCCGGACGCCGCACCCGGGGCGCGGCGCCAACTTCGAGCATCCCAAGTACGGCCCGGTGTGGGCCACGGGCCACCTCGGTGATCACAGTATCTCGCTGATCGGCACCGACCCGGAGAAGCACCCCGAGCAGGCCTGGAAGGTGGTGGAGACCCTGCAGGGCCAGGGCGGCGGATCACTGTTCCTGAAGACGCACCCCAAGTCGCACCACCTCTACGTCGACACCACGCTGAACCCGGATGCGAAGGTCAGCCAGTCGGTCGCGGTGTTCGATACCCGCGATCTGGGCAAGGGCTACAAGGTGCTCGACATCGCCGGCATGGCCGGTCTGAAAGATGGGCCGAAGCGGGTGGTGCAGCCGGAGTTCAACAAGGCCGGCGACGAGGTCTGGTTCTCGGTCTGGAACGGCCAGGACCAGCCATCGGCGATCGTCGTGATCGACGACAAGACCCTCCAGTTGAAGTCGGTGATCACGGACCCGCGCCTGATCACCCCGACCGGCAAGTTCAACCTCTACAACACGCAGCACGACGTGTATTGACAGAAGGCTGATCGGTGGCGGGACCGGCTGGAGTGCCGGTCCCGCCGCACCACGGCGTCTCGCCGTGGGCCATGCTGTTGCGCCGGCATCACTACCAGGTCAACGTGCGCGTACCCTCGCGGAACAGCGCTCCACCGACCAGATCCGGATTGCCTACCTGCATTCCGGGCAGCAGCTCGGAAGATTCGACACCGAGCTGCTTCATGCAATAGCGGCATACAAGGACGGTTGCACCGTCATTCACCAGTTTGGTGAGTGTCTTCTGATGGTCTGCGTGTTTTTCCGCGTGTTTTTGCGAGGCCAGGAAGATCCCCCCTTCGTTGAGCCACAGCGTCACAGGGTGTCCACGCTTGAGTTGCAGGTCAGCAAAATGGAGCACGTGACTGACCCGGTTGGCCGAGTCCTGCGACAAACCGATAAACAGCGGATCCTTCTCGCCTGCGAGCACCTGGCCGGACAGGCCGCCAGTGATGAGGGCCAGTACGAGTAACAGCGACTTCGTGAATTGCATCTTTGTCTCCTTGATAACCGTCGACACTTGTTGTCTTTGAGGGCCGTTTCCAGTATCCGATGCCTCCAGGATGGCCGGCATTGCGAAAACGCAAGCACTGGCCATGCCGGGTCTGGGTGTGCGGCGGCGAAAGCACGGACTTTCCCTCACAATTACACCACCGATAACCGGCTTGGCCGGTTTCGGGCTGTCCCATATACTGCCGATGACGGGCGGCGCCCATTCTGAAGGAGCGCTATTGATGGTTTTCGAGCGCGCCAAGCGGATACGTTTTTCCCATTGTGATCCCGCTGGCATCGTCTTTTATCCGCGCTATGCCGAACTGCTGAACGAAATCGTCGAGGACTGGTTCGCTGAGGGTATCGGCATCGATTTGCGTACCCTTGTTTCGGCGCATCGGCTCGGGGTACCCGTTGTGCGGCTGGAGGTTGATTTTCTGAGTCCGGCGCGTCTGGGCGACAGGCTGACCTTCCGCCTTGTCGTGGTAGCAATAGGCGGCAGGTCCATAAGACTCACCGTCGATGCGGTGCGTGGCCAGACCGCCTGCCTGCGGGCTGTGCTGACAGTCGTGTTGACATCTCTCGATAGTTTCCAGGCTGTGCCCGTCGACGATGTCTGGCGGGACAGGTTTGGCGCCTATCAAGCCGAGACGTGACCGAGCCGTTGTCTGCCGCAAACCCCTCCGTACCGGCTGGCTGGCGCATCTGGAGCGTCGCCGTGCGGCCGCGAACCCTGCCACTGGCGGCGGCGCCCGTCCTCGCCGGTACTGCGCTGGCATGGGCCGAGCATTCGCGACTGCTGTGGGGGCCGGTATTGGCCGCTCTGGTGGCGGCACTTCTGATACAGATGGGCACCAACCTGCACAACGATGCGGCCGACTTCGAACGCGGCAATGACGGCAGCGATCGCACGGGACCGCTGCGCATCACGGCGTCCGGCTGGGCCAGCGCCAGGCAGGTGCGCATCGCGGCACGCAGTAGCTTTCTCCTGGCACTGCTTGTGGGCGGTTATCTGGTTGCCGTGGGCGGTGGATTCATCCTGGCGATCGGCTGCGCCTCGCTGGTCGCTTTCAGCTGCAAGAGGCGCGGCTTCTGCCCCAGTTGCGGCGCTCGGC
>ERZ795048.1613-NODE-1613-length-19778-cov-5.669827_pt1 | contig 19778 bp, 19 predicted proteins | sample MGYA00375132_ERZ795048 | MGnify/ENA primary metagenome ERZ795048 (study PRJEB30177, sample SAMN05720225) | activated sludge metagenome | isolation source: Anaerobic digester | place: Hong Kong | collected 2014-12-17 ... | reverse complement strand
TTTTAATATTAACATATCTGTAACCATCGTACTTAGGTATGAAAAAAAGGCAGCAACAATTGTATCTTCGGTTGGACAGCTGCTTGCTAATTGGGGAAAAGTAACAATGGTTTCCTTTCTAATAATTCGTCCTGGAGCAAACCAACTTATTTTTTTATTTTTAATAAAATCGTCTAAAGTGAAACTTTTTTTTTCAAAACCCAATATGTTTTCTTTCAACAAATTACCATCCTGATCAATAAATGTAGCATTAAAATCAACCATAGCTGAATCCGGATGCTTTTCTAGATACTGAACTGCATCAAAAACATGGTTGCTCTTTGACACATCATCACCTCCTATTGTTATTATGTAATCACCATTTGCAATATCGTATGCTACCTTTGAAAAATGTGCGCCAATACCTAAATTTTTTTCGTTTCTATTAAGAATAATCTTATGAGGTCCTTTGTACTCCCTAACTATTTCTTTAATGACACTGAAAGTTGCATCAGATGAACAATCGTCAGAAATAATAATTTCTAGAGGAGAGTAAGTTTGGTTCAATGCACCAAGAATGGTTTGTTTAATATAATCTTCTTGTTGATATGAAAAAATACAATAAGAAACTAATCTGTTTTGCATTTCTTTTTGATTATAAATTATTTATTTGGTGTTGCAATTATGTCGAAATAATAATTGTTCAGAAATGGTTACTTTGTCCATTCAAGTCATTAATTATTAAGCGTTTTTAATCTCTTAATTAAATCTATTAAAATCTGCTTTATCCCAATTCTCTTATCCAACTCCCTATATGAAAAATATGATGATATTACTATTAGTACAAAACCAAAAAAAAAGTTAATTGGATTTGAAACATACATAACTATTGCAAAGCAAGTTAATCCTAAACCAAACTGAATAAAAAATATTTTTGCAAACTCAAGAGTAAAAGAAAACGAGTAACGTACCCAAAAAAGCCATAAACCAATTATGGTTAGGAGTGAATAAGATAATAGGAAACCAATACCTAATCCCTTTAATCCCCAAAAATAAAATCCCGCTATATTGGACCCAAGCATTATTATTGTTGCAAGAATGTAAGTTAGAAAATAAAAAAGACTTTCACCCTTTGCCAATACTATAATTCCCATCGACCAGTTTGCCGCCTTGATATAAACTCCTAACATTGCCCACAAAATCATCTCGTTAATACCTAAAAATTTTTGTGAATACAATAGAACTATACCAAACTTTGCAAAAACTAGAAAAACAAGTATTATTGGTGACAAAATAAGTATTGCAACCTCTGCTTGTTGATTTATTTCCTTTTTACACATAGCATTGTCTGTTGCTATTGCAGAAAGTCTTGGATAATAGTCCGTTAACATTGCTGTAAAAATCATTCCAACATATGTATTAACAATTGCAAAACCAGCGTTATATAATCCAACTGTTTCAATATCACTTTGTTTTATAATATAAAGCCTAGTGACATAAGCTATTATTTGATCGAGAATTCCGGTTAAACTAATCATAAAACCCATCACCAACATCTTTTTACCTTCAACTACTATGGATGTTTTTGTTAACAGAATTTTATCAATCTTAATTTTATTTGAAAAGTAAATTGATAGAAATAAAGCAATAAATGAACTAATAATTATTGCTGGAACAATGCCCTTTACACCCCAAATATAGTAAAGGGGTATTGTAACAAGAAGCCCAATGAAAGAACCAGCTAAACTAGCCTGAGCCATAAAATTTATTTTACGCATTCCTCTTAGAATAACATAATTACCAGTAGTAAGTTGATTCACCAGTAATGTGATTGATATCCAAACAAAGGCAATAGTGTATTCTTTGCTACCAAAAGTTAGTTCGCTTAACCATGATGATAAGACAAGCATTGAAACAGATCCCAGAAGCCCTGTAAACCATACTAATCGACGAAAAACTCCTGCTACAGTTGCAACCCTTTCTTTGTTTCCTGTTCCATTAGCTTCAGCAATATTTTTAACAGCACTAGTCCCAAGTCCAAAACTTGTTATGCTAGTAATCATGCTAGTAGTAGAGTTTAATAAACTGTAAATCCCCATCCCAGTAGGTCCAAGAAGTATAGCAATAAATTTAGACCTAATAATTGCTATAATTATTGTAAATACCTGAACACCTCCAAAAATAGAGGTTGCTTTCATTATTTGACGATATGAAGTTTTATCAGCGCTCATTTATGTTGTAACTAATTTTGGGAGTTAATAATTGAATAGTATTCTTTCTTTATTTTTTCAATTGGTATAAAGAATGCGCTATGTGGACTCGCTGGATTAATATCAGTTCCTGTTAAAAGAAAAAACCTTAAATCAAACATTCTTACAATTGATGACATATACAAATCATATATTCTCTGAAAATTAACAAATGCTAATATTATAGTACCTGGTTTACAAAAAATTGCATTTGTAAATCCGCTTGATCCAGGCCCAACAATTATTAATGCTTCTTGAAAAATCATTCTCTTTTCATCTAATGAATAGTCTTGAGGATTTATGAATTCAAAACCTTCACTACGAAAGAAAACTTCAATTTCATCTATATTTAAAATATTTCTATACCCAGATCTTACAATAAATAATTTTCTCTTCTTACTACTCGAATAATTTAAAGATGAAGGGAAAAGATGTATGTTACTTAGAAATTTCTCTTTCAAAAATAAAACTACCATATTAGGAACAATTAGATCAGATGGCGATAAGTAATCGGCATGGTCTGATATAAATGACAGATTTTCAATATGATAAAGATTTTTACAACACGCAATCTCATCGTCTTGTAATTCGACAATATTCAACCTATTAACCTTGTTACAGTAAGCATTAATTATTTCTTTAATTTGATGATCTTTATATACAGGTACGATTATTGTTAATTCGTCATTTATTATATTTAATAACTTTTCGATATAATCGATTTTGGGGAAGTACTGAACAAGAAAATGAGCCCATGTATTTGAATGAACCCCACACAACGAAAAGCCATTCTTAATATCAATTATTTTACATGGTTTATCAATATACAATGTATCATTCTGGTAGTCTAGCAGGTATTTGTCGGCAGGTATAAATTTAGTAAATTGAGGCATACTACTTTTGTGCCAAATAGCTTTGTCACCAATGATAATAAAGTCGGATTTAGCGAAAACAATCGCATTTGAATAATTCTTTAAATCTATTTGCGGTGATTGAAATGCTATTTCTCCACCCTCAATATGTTCAATTACATATGATAAAGGTATTTTTTCTATCCCAGCATTTTTTACTGTAAATACAATTTCTCCTTGTTGACTCTCATTTACTAGTTTAACCCTAGTAGATTTACTAATAATTTTCTTTCTACTATAACCGGAATATTCTAATTTTAATAATCTCCAAGAGTGCATTAAAATTTTTTTAAACACTTTAATCATTATATAATTTTAACCATTTATAATATGAAAAAATTGAAAGTATTCTTTAAAAATTACTACTGAAAAAATTTTTTGCTATAATTTTCTAAATAAATCTGGAATATTTTTTATACTATTGACTGTTGTTATATTATGATGTTTCGATCCATCATTATCAATTAAAATTGATCTTACATTTGAATTAATTGCCATCTGAATATCACTTTCATATGAATCACCTATTATAAGCATGTTCTTAAGTAATATATTTTCTTCTTTTGAAATTAATTTTAAAATAAATGAACTAGGTTTTCCAATTATAAAATCAACTTTTCTTCCTGAAGTATTCAAAATAACAGATGCGATTGCACCACAACCAGGTTTTTTTATTCCATTTTCAGTTGGAAAATTATAATCCATATTGCATACTATTATTTTCAATCTATCGTTGCGTTGGATCATCTCATATACATCTGCCAACTTACAGTATGTAAATTCAGTATCCATTCCAACCAAAAGAGTATCAATATCTTGCCTGTATTTGTCCTGACATACAGTTATTTTTGCTTTTGAAACTTCATCCACTAATTCTTGTGAGCCTAAAATATATATGTTTTTAAATTTATTTTCTTCAATATAATGTTTTGCTGCATATGAGCATGAGTAAACATCATTTTCATTTAATTCAATCGAGAAATCTTTTAACTTTTCATATAACTGTGTTCTTGATCTACTTGAATTGTTTGTAAAATAAGTAACTCTTAAGCCATTTTTCTTAAAGAAATCAATAGTTTCAAGAGCTCCATCAACAAGCTGATTTCCGTTATAAATGGTACCATCTAAATCAAATACTACTAACTTTATTTCATCCTTTTTATTCATTTTGTTTTATAATTGACTTTCCTTGTTTTACTCTAGTTTCAATCATATTAATCCTGTCAATTTCTTTATTTGCTTGATGTAAATAATAGTTTCGTCTGTAATTGAGTATACCAAGTTCTAACTCTTGTCCATAAAGTAATGATTTTTCTAGAGATTTAAGAGCAATTGTTGGGTCATAAATCACATAACGAGTTTCAAATTTATCGAGTAAGCCTTTTTTAAAAAGAGTTTTTAAAAAATTTGAAGAGTCTATAGTTATTGCTCCACCAAGGTAAACCTTTTTTTCATACTCTCTCGTTTTTGAAAAAAGGTCTAAAGTAATTTCAAGCATTTCATCAGAATTTACATAATTTCTATCTTTTCCCATCGAAGAAACAAAATCAACTCTTCCAAATGTTATATGGTAAAGATCTTTGAATCCATCTGCTTTAATCATTTCATCAAAGTTTTTGTAGGCAGTAATAGATTCAATGTTGATACCGAGCTGAACGCTAGAAAGAATATCAGGAGGTAAAATTGCTTTTGCACTTTTCACAAATTTATCCAGCGCAAAAGGACTTTCAATCATAGGCGCAACTATACCTTTAACACCAATTACTTTCGTGTCCTCTAAATCTCTTTTTGCTTCTGCTCCAGCAATCTTCAGCAAGAGTTTGGTTCCAGCCTGATTACAAAGTTCCTTGAGTCTATTAACTTCAAACAAAGAAGCACCTTCGTCTTCAAAACTTGTTTTTATTCCAATTACTCCATAATTTTCTATTAGGTCCTTTAAAAGGGCTACTGAAGATAGTTCTTGCTTGTTCATTATGAATAGTATTTAATTAAAAAATAATATTTTCTTTTAATTCTTCAGGATTTAAAAATGGCCACATGTCTTCTAAAGGTGAAGTAACCATTGAGCCATCATCTAATTTCTTTGAACTAAGTTTTGGGCTAAATTGTTGGTATAGATCAATATCTAACTCGCAAATAAACCTTCCTTTTTGGGATAAAATCTTCTCAAGTTTTTCTTTGAGTTCATCATGGTTTGATATTTTAAAGTAAGGAAAATCGAAAGCTGTTGCCACTTTCTCAAAATCAGGAAATGTTAAGCCAGAATCAGTTCCACACCCAACAATATTGTCATTGAAAAAATTTTGCTGTGTTTGTCTTATTGAATGATAACCCTTATTATTAAGAATAAATATCATGATTGGAAGGTTATTCCCACTTATAGTTTGTAATTCTTGAATATTAAGCATAATACTACCGTCACCTGCGATACAAATGACTCTACCTCTATCTTTTCTAGCAAAATAAGCACCAATTGCAGCGGGCAAGTCATAACCCATTGATGCGCATCCAGAGTTATGAAAAACTCTTTGATCCTTTTTAATTTTAATTGCCTGAAATGTTGTAACACATGCTGTTCCATCTGCGCAAACGATAATTTCTCCCTCTTCAGTGTGTTTTGAAAGTTCGTCAATAAAACAATATGGATTGACCGTTTTAGTGTTCTCCCAATATTCGGGTAAACAAACAGGATATTTATGCAACCTTTCTTTTCCCCACGATATCCAATCTGAAAAATCTTTTTTGCATATTTCAACATATTGTTTAACAAGTTCTTTAAAGATTGGAATAAATTCCTTTAGATCCATATTTATCTTTAAATCAAAACTACATGTAGGCTTATTCAGTTCCTTAGCATCAATATCTACACCAACCTTGAATGCTCTTGGAGCAAATGATTTCCAATTGTAACTCACCAAACGGATATTTAACCTTGATCCTAAAACTATCACTAAATCGGAACTTTGAACAACAAAATTTCCTGATCTATTGCCAATTGTTCCGGGACGTCCAACATATAATGGATGGTCATCGGGTATTAGGTCATTGGAATTCCATGCTGTAACTACGGGAATATTGAGAAATTCTGCTAAATCAATAATTTCATTTTTCATGTTTGATAAGTGAATCCCCGCTCCAATATAAAAAACTGGTCGTTTCGATTTTTTTAATATGTTGAGTAAGGAGTGAATATTTTTCTCTTCCTTCTTGAAATCGTTATATGGGATTATTTCTTCACTTTTTGTAAAAGATAAAAGATCAGTTTCAACTATTGGTGATGCTTGAACATCTATAGGGACATCAATCCAGCATGGGCCAGGTCTACCTGTTTGTGCTAAAAAAATTGCCTTTTCTAAATGGTATTTAATCTCATTTGGATTGTCAACCCTTACAGCATATTTTGTAATATCCTTTACCATTCCAATAATATCTGCTTCCTGATCACCTAACTGCCGCCAACCTCCTTTTTCTCCGTAAGTTGCAACAACTGTTTCTCTTTTAACCTGCCCAGATATAACAACAACAGGAATCGAATCAGTCCATGCACCAAAAACCCCATTAATCGCATTAATTCCACCAGGTCCAGTTGTAACATTAACAAATTGAACACTGTTTGTAATTCTCGCTTGTGATTCAGCTGCAATTGCGCATGCTTGTTCATGATGGCAGAAAACAATTTTGATACCACTTCTACCAAATGCATCATTTAAATGCATAGCACCTCCACCTGTTACCATGAAGATATTATCTGAATAATTTCGTACAGTTTTAGCAATAAAATCAGCTACTCTCATTTTTCGAATTTGATTTATAAAATTGAATTGTTTTACTAATTGCTTCGTCTATTGAAATTTCAGAATTGATTGAAAATTCATTTTTAACTTTAGAAGTGTTTGGAACATAATTATGATTCCTATCAGTAGGTAATGTTTGATTTAAAATTTCCACAGACATTTCAGGAAAGTATTCCGCTACTTTATATGCAAGTTCTTTAATTGAAATTGGTTTATCTGATCCTACATTATATGCTTCACAATTCTTTCCCTTAATCATAATGGTTAACAACCATATAATAAGATCAGATGTGTACATATAAGAACGTAATGGAATGCCATCTCCTTTAATAGTAATATTATTTCCTAAAAATCCATCACGAATAAAATTTCCAATAGCAAAATGTTTGTTTAATGGAAGATAGGGTCCAACAAAAGCGAAACATCTTGCGATTTTAATTGGAATTTCATATTTTGAATGGTAAATGGAACAATATAATTCTGATAACCTTTTCCCTTCAGCATATGCTGAATTTGGATTGTTTATATCAATATAGAAGCTATCTGTTTCACTTATTTGTAATACATTGCTGGGTTGATCTCCATAAACTGCCCCAGAACTAGTAAACAAGCATGATTTTAGTTCATTTTGCTTTTTGGCAAACTCTAAAACTCGTTTAGTTCCCTCAGTTATAGTATCTAACATTAACAATGGATTTTCAGTATTCAATTTAGCATCTGCATCGGTTGCTGCATGAATAATATAATCAAATTGTTCTTTAGGAAAATCAAAGTTTCTTACATCTCCTTTTATCCAGTATATGTTATTTTCCTTCTCAAAGTAAGGGAATTGTTTAAGAAAAACTTCAGGATTTCTCGATAAAGAAAATAGTTTAATATTAAGGTCTAGTTCATTATTTAAAAACACAAAAGACTCCAATAACCATTTTCCAAAAAAACCAGTTGCTCCAGTTATAAAAATTCTTGCATTTTTAATCGTGTATATATCTTTTTTAACATTATTTAAAACATAGTGTAAATCAGTTAACATTAGCATAATCTAGTTCTTGTTAGGAACGCAATATAGAACAGTTTCAAATAAATTATTCCCATGTAACCTAATGTAAAAATTATAATCAAGCCCCCAACTGTTTATCAGTGAAGGAATCTCATAAAAATGTTCAGGTTTGTGGTAAAGGCAAACAGCTAAAGATGGTTTGTATTTTTTAATTATATTTTCAGAACCCTTAAGAGCCTCAATCTCGGCTCCTTCTATGTCCATTTTAATATAACCTGGTGTTATTCCAATTAAAGTTTCATCAAGAGATATTCCCTGAATAATAGTTTCTCCTAAAGAATTAATTGAACTACTTTCTCCTTCTCCTGATGAAAATCTTAGCATTTTAGTTGTGGACCAAATACCACATGGAATAATAAATACTTCTTCAGCAACTGAATCAATAGTAATTTTATTCTTTATTTTATTTATATTATCTGGATCTGGTTCATAAACAATTACTTTTTTAAGTTTACCAAATAAATTATATAAATCTATTATGGTTTGTGCATCATAAGATCCGATATCAAAAAATGCATTTTCACCATTCCATACCTCAACATCTGAAGGGAAATATTGATTATGTGTATTTGGATATGGAAGAATTCTATAATCAAATGTTGTTAAAAAGTTTGTTATTTTATCAAATACTTCAATGCTATGACTATCCTTGAAAAGTTTTTTTATAGAAAAGAATTTATCTATATTTTTTTTATAAAAACTTCTTTTTGTAAGCCAATAAATATTTTTTTGATCTGATAAATAATATTCAAAAAAATCATAAAAACTAATAATCTTGATAATACTTTTTTTTCTTAAAAATTCATCTATTGAATTATAATTTGCATTATCATCCCTATTAAAAACAGCAATAATTACAGGTATTGTCAAATCAATTTCAGCAGAATTATTTGAAATACTGATCACAGGAATGTTTTCAATTTCGGTTGAATCTCCTTCTGATTTTAAAAATGAAACAACTTGCTTATTCTTTTCTTTTAGTATTGAAAAACATAATTTAGCAGTATTTCCAGCTCCAAATAAATAGAATTTATCTGAATTCAAATTATTCATAATATTTGCTCCTATTAGTTACCTGAAAAAGTTTCATTAATAAAAAAACTTTATTTATCAGTATCGAGATTTTAACTTATCTCAAAAAATTAAATTGTAAAAATAATGTTATAAATAAACTTCACTCCCAATCATCAGTTAACACATGTCTTGAAGAAACCCCACTTTTAATAAGTTCCTGTTTAAAATTCTTGATCATCTCTGGAGGACCTGAAATAAAATAGTCGCAATTTGATCCATTTTCATCGTAAATATTTTGTATGTCAAGAGGGCCATCTATATCATTATAATAAATCTTTGGTGAACAATGAATTAACTGTTTTAATTCAACGTCATATATATTAAATGTTTTCGATTTGAACCCTAGATAAATTCTAGGGTTATTATACACAAAAAATGATTCATGTGTAAATAGAGACAAAAAAGGGGTAATTCCTGTTCCTCCTGCTATAAAAACAGTATTATTTTTACTATGAGGTTGTGTAAATAAATCGCCATATGGTAGTTTAAGCCAAATATTGTCTCCAATCTTTAGTTGATTTTCCATTAATTTTGTGAATCGGCCTTTAACTGCATATGTTATTCTGATTATATCCTCGCTAGGATTACTTTGCATTGAAAAACATCTAGAGTCAGGCCATTGATCAATTCCATCATACTCACTATCAATGGCAAGATGCAAAAATTGTCCTGGATGGTACTTAAATTTACCTCCCAATGATTTAAATTCAAGAGTATAAAGTCCATCAAAAGGATTTGTAATAGACACAATAGTTGCTAAATACTTTTTTACGAGCATAACTTAAACTCTAAAAACCTTGAATGAATTCATCTAAAACTTGTTCAGCATAATCAAACATCTCTTTAGTTAACCCCGGATAAGTTCCTAAAAAGAATGTATTATTCATGATATAATCTGTATTTTTTAAGTGATCGGCGACTCGCCAGTTTCGATTTATAAAACCAGGTTGCTTTGTGATATTACCTGCAAAAAGATTGCGAGTTTCAATAAGTTTTGCATTGAAATAACCAGTAAGGTCATCGCGTTTAAAGGGTGTGTTATCTTTGAGAGTTACAATAAAAGCAAACCATGCTGGATTTGAACCTTCAGTTGCTTCTGGGAGAATAAAAAAGTTTGAATACTTTGAAAATATTCTTTTCCACTCATTAAAGTTTTCTTTTCTTCGACTACAAAATTCTGAAAGTTTGTCGATTTGTGCTACTCCAATTGCAGCTTGCAAATCGGTCATTTTTAAGTTATAACCTATTTCTGAGTATACGTATTTATGATCAAAACCAAAAGGTAGGTTTCCAAACTGCTGAGAAAAACGTTTTCCACATGTATTATTTTCACCACCAGCACAGTAACAATCGCGACCCCAGTCGCGGAAAGCACGTACAAGCTGAGCCAGTTGAGGATCATTAGTACAGATAGCTCCACCCTCACCTGTTGTTATATGGTGTGCAGGATAAAAGGAAATTGTAGATAGGTGAGCATAAGAACCGGTTTTCTTTTCTTTATATTCGCTTCCAAATGCATCACAATTATCTTCAATTACCCATAAATCATGCTCTTTTGCTAGTTGCAATACAGCATCAATATTAAATGGATTTCCAAGTGTATGAGCAATAAAAATACATCGGGTTTTTGGAGTTAAAGCTTTACGCATCATATCAATATTGATATTATAGGTAGGAATATCAACATCGACAAATACAGGAATTAGACCATATTGAATGATAGGTGTAACAGTTGCAGGGAATCCTGCTGCAACGGATATAACCTCATCTCCTTCCTTTAATCTTTTATCTCCTAATTTTTCTGAGGTTAGTGCTGAAAAAGCTAGTAAATTTGCAGAAGAACCAGAGTTAGTCAGTAGCACATGATCAATCTCCAAGAATTCAGCAATTTTTTCAGCAAACTGCTCTGAAAAACGTCCTTCAGTTAACCAAAAATCAAGTGACGCTTCTACTGCATTTACTAACTCCTTTTCAGTAAATACTCTTCCAGCATAGTTAACTCTACTTTGACCAGGAATAAATTCTTTGAAAGCAAAACGAGCGTTATAGTATTCAACTGTTTTGCTGATTATCTCTTTTCGTAATTGTTTAAAATCAGCCATGTCTTTTATCGCACAGATTTATATTATTTAAAAACAACTATTTTGTAAAGTATCTGTCAATTTGATCCATTGTTATTTGACGCATATCTTTTTTAGAAAGAAATGCTTTGTTCCATTCGACAATTGATTCAAGGGCAATGTCAATATTCCATTTGGGAAACCAATTCAGTTCAGCTTTCGCCTTAGAACAATCTAGTTTTAGGTAAGATGCTTCATGCGGCTGAGGGTTAGTGTCAATCTCGTAGGAAACTCCTTCTCCCCATATTGAACAGATTCTTTTAATTATCCATTCAACGTTTTGAGCATCACTGTCATCTGGACCAAAGTTCCATCCTTGCGAAAATTTCGACCCCATCAATAAAAGTTTTTCAACTAAAGTTAGATAACCGTTTAGGGGTTCTAATACATGTTGCCATGGTCTAATTGCAAAAGGACTTCTTATTTTAACTCTTTCTCCCTTTGAAATAGCTTTAATAAAATCCGGTATTAAACGATCCTCAGCCCAGTCACCTCCTCCAATAACATTTCCCGCTCTGGCAGATGCTAGGCCAACACCATGATTATCAAAATCTTTTGGATTATAAAATGAACTTCTGAAAGCTGCTGTAACAAGTTCTGAACAGCCTTTGCTATTTGAGTAAGGATCGTATCCTCCCATTGGATCATTTTCACGATATCCCCAATGCCATTCTTTATTCTCGTAACATTTATCAGTTGTAATGTTAACTATAGCTTTAACACTTTTAGTGTTACGGCAAGCATCAAGCAAGTTTACAGTTCCCATCACATTGGTTGAATATGTTTCGATAGGATTTTTATATGATTCCCTAACTAATGGCTGAGCCGCCATGTGAATTACAATTTCAGGTTGAATTTTACTAATTACCCCAACAAGTTTACTGTAATCGCGAATATCTCCAATGTATGAGGTAATTAATTCATCAATTTTTGCTTCCACAAACAGACTAGGATTAGTTGGTGGATTAAGTGCATATCCATATACATCTGCACCCAATCTATAGAGGAGCAAACTTAACCATGAACCTTTGAAACCCGTATGCCCTGTAATAAGAACTCTTTTCCCTTTGAATATGCCATGGTATAGTTTGTCCATTGAATCTATTTCACTCATATCTTAAAATTATTCTTTATAAAAAGGCTTTACCATTTTATCCATGGTGCCCTATTTTGTCTAATTAACTCTTCTAATTGTATTTTATCTCTTTGCGTATCCATAGGTTTCCAAAACCCATCATGATTAAATGTAAAAAGTTGTCCTGCTTTTGCTAAACCCTCAAGTGGTTCCCTTTCAAAAATAACTTTCTCTCCATCAGGTATATAATCAAAAACAGATGGCTCGCAAACAAAAAAGCCAGCATTTATCCAAGCTCCATCACCTTTTGGCTTTTCTTGAAAAGAGAGTACTTTTTTATCATCATTTATTACTAAAGAACCATATCTCCCTTCTGGTTGAACTGATGTCATTGTTATTGCTTTCCCATGATTACTATGATATGAAACTAAACTTTCAATATCAATATCACTTACTCCATCTCCGTATGTTAACATAAACCTTTCATCTCCAATATATTCTCTAACCTTCTTTATCCTTGATCCAGTCATAGTGTCCTGCCCAGTATCGATTAGAGTTACTTTCCATTTTTCAGCTTGATTTTTATGATAACTAATCGAATTGTCACAAAGATTAATTGTTAAATCAGATTGGTGTAAATAGTAGTTAGCAAAGTATTCTTTTATCATGTATCCCTTATATCCACAAAGAATTATAAACTCATTATATCCATAATGAGAATAAATCTTCATAATGTGCCATAGAATAGGTTTTCCTCCTATTTCAATCATTGGTTTAGGCTTAAGTTCGGTTTCTTCGCTGAATCTAGTCCCAAATCCTCCTGCTAAAATTATCACTTTCATATATCACTTTTTTGTTATTATTAGGCTATAAAGTTTGAAGTGGTTCATGATTCAATTAACCATGTTGAAGTTGCACTCTTGATTTTTTCAGGGGTTATATAAAACGAATCATGAATACTCATTTTCCCTTTTTTAATTTGCATTTCATCTTCAGTAACATATCTTAACTGCGAACCGACTATAGTTGAAATTGAGGAAAAACAAGATATCGGAATATTTTTCTTAGTTAATATAACTATTTTACATGTAGGTTTACAAAATAGTAAGTTGGTAAAGGCAGCCCCTGAAGCTCCAACAATGCAATTAGCATTATTAAACAAAGCTATTTGATCTGCTATTGAAAGTTGCTCTGGACAAATCTTCTGAAAACCAAAGTTTTGAAGTACATTAAATACATCATCTTCATTATACTTCCTCGTACTCTTAGACAAACTACGTGAAATAAAAATGTTTTTAAAGAATTCCTTCCCTGAAGAGTGTGGTAAAATTGCTTCCCTTAATTTATAAATGATTTGCTTATCATATAAAACATCACTAGGCTTGATATTATTTTCATTAATGAAGTTTGGAGGTATAATATTGGGGCAAGAAATGTAATACAAGTTTTTAACGAATACTGATGTTTTTGGTAAAAGTGTAATTATTTGTCGTTTTTTTGAGTTTAAAATTGTTAATAGTTCTTTGAATTGGGGGATTTTTAAACAAATCTCATCTACTATTATTGGAATATCGATATCAATGTTTAATTCCTCTAAAGCAATTAACTTAACTAAACCCTCATAAAAATAATGATAATAATTCCAAGAGTAATTACATACTATAGAAATAGCTGAATCAATTTTAAGGTTAATATTTTCATAATAAACTAAACAATCATGATTATTATAGTATTTTATACCTAAATCAGAGTATTTATATTTATTATTTTTATCAAAACATTTTAAATCATATAGTGATATTGAATTGGCAAAAACAGTAACGTTTGATCCACCTATTATTGTAACATCACTAAATATAGCAGAGTAACTATTTTTTCGCCTTCCTTCTTGAAGATAATCATTCATTTTGGGTTGATCCCAAAAAATTGGGGTAGCAAATACAAGTTCTTTGTTTGATTGTTCAAGTATTTTTATTTTTGAAGGATATCTCTCCATCACTTCTTCAACACAAGTAAACCTTGTTGAAATATATGATTTTGAATTACATATTTTTCTATAAAAAACTCTAAAAGGGGGTACTCTTAATAAAATTATAAAAGTGTTATATTTTAGCGAATTAGCAAATAGTACAAATCTTTGGTAGAGTATTATAAACCAAAAAGGGACAATCTTTTTTAACAAACTCTTCATCAACAATAATAAAACTTATTTCAATTCATTGATTGTATTAATGATGTAATTAGCTTCATCAATACTAGTAACAGGACTTATAGGCAAACTTAACACCTCATTGTGAATCTGACTTGTTATAGGAAGATTGTTATTGCAAAACTCCTTATAAGTTTTTTGTAAATGAGGAGGTATAGGATAGTGAATCAAAGTTTGAATACCTGAATCTGCTAGTTTTCTTTGTATTTTATCACGTTCTTTAACTTTTACCACAAACAAATGCCACACATGTGAATTTTTAATTATTTCATCTGAAAAAAAGGATGGATTTACTGGTAAGATAAAATCTTGATGAGTGATATTTTCGCAGTAATACCTAGCGATCTCTTTTCTGTGCTGGTTTTCAGTATCAATATATTTAAGTTTTACATTTAAAAATGCAGCTTGGATTTCATCAAGCCGACTATTTAAGCCTCTATACTCGTTTACATACTTTTGTTTGCTGCCATAATTACCTAATGCCCTTACTACTTCCGCCAAATTTTCGTCATTTGTTGATACAGCTCCAGCATCGCCAAGTGCACCCAAATTTTTACCAGGGTAGAAACTAAAGCCAGCCGCATCTCCAAGAGAACCTGTACGCTTTTCCCTCCAAAGTGCACCAATTGCTTGAGCATTATCTTCTATTAATTTTAGATTATATTTTTTGGCTATCTTCTCTAGTTCGATTGACCAACAAGCCCTCCCATAAAGATGAACAACCATAATTGCTCTTGTTTTTGAGGTTATATGTTGTTCAATTTGGTTAAAATCAAGGTTATAAGTAATTAGGTCGGGTTCAACCAGAACTGGCTTTAACCTATTATCGGTAATTGCTAAAATACTAGCAATGTATGTGTTTGCAGGAACAATCACCTCATCACCTTCCTGCATTTCACCAAGTTCAATATATGCTTTTAGAATTAAACGAAGTGCATCAAGCCCATTTGCAACCCCAATTGCATGGTTTACACCCACATATTTTGCAAGGTTTGATTCGAAACTTTTCACTCTTTCACCTAAAAGATACCAGCCGGAATCAATCACTTCAGCAGCAACACTTTTTAATTCTTCAGCATAAGTTGAATTTATCTTCTGTAAATCTAAAAATTTAATCATAAATAAATTATTTCAACCATTTAAAACCATTAAAATATCTTTCCTGACTTTCAAATAATCTTCTACATAGTAGTGACCAAGTAAGTCTAAATTTGTTTCACCAATTATTTTTACACCAAACCTTTTATGGAATTCAATCACTTTCAAATTCTCTTTTCGAATATCCATGTGACAACGCTTAAACCCAAGCTCTAAGAATGCAAAATCGTAAATAAGTATTGCACTTTCAAGTGCAGCATACCTTGTTTTATTTTCATTTAATATCCAACTTCCCCAACAAAACGATTCTTTTTCACCAATAAAATCATAAACCCTTACGGTTCCAATAGGCATAGAGTCTGAAATCCGATGAATTATAAAATAGTATTCACTACCTAATGCCTCTTTTTGTTTGTATCTTATTATCCATTCAACTTGTTTTGTCAAATCAGGATCAACAGTTGATAAATGCTGATTATATCTTTTGTCCATTCTAAGAGAATGGATAAATGGAGCATCCGAAGTTTCAACTAATCGAAAATAAATGGTTTTACTTTTAAATTCCATATTCATTATAATTTATGTCATTTCAACTAAATTAGACCTCCATTAATATCAACTGAAGTCCCATTGATATAATCACAATCAATTAAATACTTTACGGTTAAAAAAATATCTTTGGGTTCACATAGTTTTTTTGATGGGATTTGTTTTTTTATTTCAATCAAAAATTCTTCAGGTACCTGTTCAATCATCCCAATACTACTATACCCTAAATTGATATTATTGATAGTAATATTAAAAGATGCATTTTCAACTGCAACCGATTTAGCTAAACCCCAAAGTGCAGATTTTGATGCAGCATATGCACTTACACCTGGCGTTCCCTTTTCAGCAACAACAGATGATAAATTAATTATTCTTCCAAATTTTTGATTTCTCATATGCGGTAATAATGCTCTAATGCAATTATATGCACCAATTAGGTTAACGTTTATTACCTCGAACCACTTCTCTGGATCACTTTTATGTGTATACGCATTATATCCAATTCCAGCACAATTTATCAATATTATATCCTTCAAACTGTTATTGAATCCACTAACCCAATCCGAAACTTGTTTATAATCTGAAATGTTTACCTTTGAGAAGCCACTAATATTTAATGAATTTGTGTTGTATGTACCATAAACATCAAAATCTAATGATTTAAAAGTATCAAACAAATATTTACCTATACCACGTGAAGCACCAGTTATTAAAATCATTTCTGCAATTTTAAAACAAACTCATTATAATTAATATGTCCATTTAATAATAGAAGCACCATATGTCCAACCGCTTCCAACTGCAGCAAAAAGAATATAATCACCCTGTTTAATTTTTCCTGCACGATTTACTTCATCTAGTAAAATGGGTAAAGTACCACCAGAGGTGTTAGCATACTTATCCATATTTATCATCACCTTTTCAAAAGGAAGACCAATAATTTCAGCCGTTTTCTGCAAAATCCTGATACTTGGTTGATGCGGTATCATTAAAGCAATATCATTAATTGATAAACCTGTATCTTTAAGAACCTGATTTATTGCCTTTGGCAAAACTACTGTTCCTGTGTCATAAACCGCTCTTCCATTCATTTGAAAATAGTGTAATCGGTTTTTTACAGATTCAACACTAGCGGGAATTTCTGACCCTCCTGCTGGAATTGTAAAATTATCTTTCCCTCTACCATCAGAATATAAACGATATGCTAAAAATCCTCCAGTTACATTTGAATGTGAAACAACTGCCGCTCCTGCTCCATCACCAAAAAAAACAGCATCTCTTCTAGTCCAATCAATTATTTTTGAGAATGTATCTGCACCAATTACTAGCACGTTATCATAAACTCCGCTTGCAATGTATTGTGAAGCAACTGACATTCCAAATAAAAATCCACTACAAACAGCAGCAATATCAAACGCTACTGCATTATATGCTTGTAATTTATCCTGAACAATACATGCTGTTGAAGGGGCAAGCCTATCTGGAGTTGCTGTAGCCACAATAATTAAATCAATATCATCCTTACGTAATCCAGCATTTTCAATAGCATTGAGCCCTGCCTTCCATGCTAAATCACTTGTTGCCTCATTTTCTGAAGCGATTCTTCTTTCTTTTATACCAAGATTTTCATAAATCCATTTTGAAGAAGTTGGAATAATGGATTCAAGGTATTCATTTGTGTATATTTTTTCAGGAACATATGATCCTGTTCCTATTATTTTAACATTTCTTACTAGCTGTTTCATTACTCAATGTAATTAATAAATTCTTTATATGTTCTCAAATAGTCGCTTTTTTCATACACCATTGATGCCAACACTAAACAAACTGCACCTGATGAAAACTCTACTAACTCCCTCCAAATTCCAGGAACTATTAAAAGTCCATAATCTGGTCGGTTCAGAGTAACAACTTTTTTATTTTGACCATCATCAAGTAAAACATCAAAAGAGCCACTTGCTGCAACTATCAGTTGCATTAACTCCTTATGTGCATGGCCTCCTCTTTCAGCTCCTCCTGGAATATCATAAAGATAGTATATCCTCTTGATATCAAACGGAACATTTTTTTTCCCTTCAATTATAGTGATGTTTCCTTCCCTATTGTGAATTTTGCTTAAGGGCAGTATAACACAATCGTAAATACTATTTTTCATACTGTTCCCTATGTTTTAAAAATTCATCATATCTTCTAATGTAATCATTCTCACTATAAAGAGTTGAACTGAGAACAACTGCCAAAGAATTTGTTGAAAAGTTTTGCATTTGACGCCACATTCCAGCAGGTATGTATAACCCATAATATGATCTGTTTAACGAAAAAACTTTCTGCTCTTTCCCATCATCAACCATCACATCAAAACTTCCTGAAAGAGCAACAATGATTTCCTGTTGTTGTTTAAATGCGTGGCCTCCTCTAACCTGTCCTCCAGGAACATCATAAATCCAATAAACTCTTTCAATTTTAAAAGGAATGTGTTTATTCTCTTCTATAAAAGAAAGGTTACCTCGAGGATCTTCGAATTTGGGTAAATTGATAAGTTCTACCATTTAAACATTGATTTTTTTAAGGTATTCTGCATAAGTACTTTTTCCAAGTAATTCAATATTTTTCATAAACTCATCCTTCCCTATATAACCCATTCTTAATGCAATCTCCTCTATGCACGATATTTTTAAACTTGTTCGTTTCTCTATAACTTTTACAAATTCTGTAGCTTCTGTCAATGCTTCATGAGTACCTGTATCAAGCCATGCATAACCACGACTCATCACCTGGAGTTTTAGCTGCTTTTTTCCCAGATACTCATTGTTAACTGAAGTAATTTCGAGTTCACCTCTTGCTGATGGTTTTACATTCTTTGCAATTTCTACAACGTTATTTGGATAAAAGTATAAACCTACAACGGCATAATTACTTTTTGGTTGCATAGGTTTTTCCTCAATACTTAAAACATTGCCCAATTTATCAACTTCAGCAACTCCGTAACGTTCAGGATCGTCCACATAGTAACCAAAAACGACTGCTTTTCCTTCTTCTTTCACTACTTTTACTGAATTTGAAAGCATTCCTTGTAATCCTGCGCCATAAAAAATATTATCGCCTAGCACCAAACAAACGTCATCACTACCAATAAATTCCTCTCCAATAATAAACGCTTGGGCAAGTCCATCCGGAGATGGTTGTTCAGCGTATTTTATCCCTAATCCTAAATTACTTCCATCTCCAAAAAGATTGATAAAATTTGGCAGATCGTGAGGTGTTGAAATAATTAGAATATCCCTTATTCCTGCTAACATTAAAACCGATAAAGGGTAGTAAATCATCGGTTTATCGTACACAGGAAGTAATTGTTTGCTAACAACTTTTGTAATTGGATGTAGGCGGGTGCCGGCTCCACCGGCTAGGATAATTCCTTTCATAATTCAAGGTTAAAGGTTAAAGTAGACAAGGTTAAAGTAGACAAGGTTAAAGGGAGCAAGGTTAAAGGGAACAAGGTTAAAGGGAACAAGGTTAAAGGAACAAAGGTTAAAGGAACAAAGGTTAAAGGAACAAAGGTTAAAGGAACAAAGGTTAAAGTGAAAATGTGAGATTATCTTTTTAATGAAGATTTTGAGTATATGCTACCTAGAATCTTTTTCAGTTGCTCTGATTCATCCTCAA
>ERZ795048.1608-NODE-1608-length-19830-cov-12.155550_pt1 | contig 19830 bp, 18 predicted proteins | sample MGYA00375132_ERZ795048 | MGnify/ENA primary metagenome ERZ795048 (study PRJEB30177, sample SAMN05720225) | activated sludge metagenome | isolation source: Anaerobic digester | place: Hong Kong | collected 2014-12-17 ... | reverse complement strand
TTAAACAAGGTGGTTTGATGGTTCAAAAATCTGATGATTTAAAGAAAACACAAATAAAGAAAATTCACATTAAAGGATATAAATCAATAAAAAATTGTGATATTGAATTTGGCACATTGAATGTTTTGATAGGTCCCAATGGTGCCGGGAAATCAAATTTTATTTCTGTTTTTAAATTGATGAAATCTATTGCTTCTGGAAATTTGCAGTATTTTGTTTCCAAAAATGGGGGGGCTGATAGATTATTACATTATGGTTTGAAAGAAACGAAATATATGGAAATCGAGATTACATTTGAGGGTTACAAATATCTTATTATCCTCGAACCTACTTTGGAAGATAAATTAGTGATCAAAATTGAGAAAATTATTTTTGATGATTCTAGTACCATTGAACTTGGAAAGGCAAGTTTAGAAAGCAGATTGAAAACTAATTCTTTTGAATTTATAACAACTGAAATTATAAATATGATAAATACATGGATTATTTATCATTTCCACGATACCGGAGAGCTTTCACCCATAAAAAAGCAATCCCAAATAAATGACAATATGTTTCTGAGGGCTGATGGAGAGAATCTTGCTGCATTTCTTTATCTGTTAAAAAATAAGTATAAAAAGAATTATATTAGAATCACACAAACAATGAAATTAGCTGCCCCTTTCTTCGGAGGTTTTATTCTCAGAGAAAATCCTTTATCACCAGAATATATTTCTCTGGAATGGCATGAAAAAAACAAGGATGTACCCTTTACTGCAAATATGCTATCCGATGGAACACTAAGATTTATATGTCTTATTACAGCCCTTCTTCAACCGGAGGACCTTCAACCTGATACAATCTTTATTGATGAACCGGAACTTGGTCTCCATCCATACGCTATAACATTACTGGGTTCATTAATCAGGAAAGTTTCAAAAAAGAAACAAGTGGTAATTTCAACTCAATCAGTGGAGTTATTGAATGAATTTGACGTTGAAGATATTATTGTTGTAGACAGGGAAAATGAGCAGACAACGTTTAAACGATTAGATTATAAAAACCTTGAAACCTGGCTGGAGGATTATTCCCTCGGTGAGATTTGGAAAAAGAATATCATTGGTGGAAGACCATGATTGGGAATTGGAAGAGCGTTTTCATATTATGTGAAGGACAAACAGAAGAAACTTTTTGTAATGCGCTTCTGAAAGGGCATTTTGTCCAATTTAATATCGATATCAAACCTCATCTTTTAGAAACAAGTTCCGGTCATAAAGGTGGATTTCCCGTATATTCAAAACTAAAAAGACAAATAAATAAACATAAAATGAGTGATGATTTTTATTTAACAACTTTTTTTGATTACTATGGGTTACCAAATGATTTTCCTGGAAAAAATAAACTTTCTGAGTTTACTGAGAGTCCGGCAAAATGCCATTTTCTTGAACAGGAACTTGAGAGAGATATCAATAGAAAAAATTTTATTCCAAATATTGTCCTTCATGAATTTGAAACCTTGCTTTTCAGTGATTTAGATTCCTCTTCAGACTATTTTTCTGAAGAGGAGTTACAGAATTTAAAAACAGATACACAAGGTTTTTCTAATCCTGAGGTGATAAACGATAGTCCTTTGACAGCACCTTCAAAAAGGATTTTAAAAATAAAAGAAGACTATGATAAAGTTTTTGATGGAAACTGCAGAGCATTAGAAATCGGTCTTCAGAAAATCAGGGCAAAATGTCCTCATTTTAATTCCTGGATAGAAAAACTTGAAAATCTATAATACAAACGGCACTGTAAAGAACCAAAACATACCGGGTCAATTTCCGGTGGTATAATAAAAGGCAACAGCTGATTTTATGAAGCTGGAATTTTACTCGTTGTTGGAAGGTGATTTTATTGACTTACAATGAAATGATAGAACTGATTGCCTCCGAGCTTGAGGTTAAGAACGAACAGGTCGAGAAGACGGTGGAACTCCTCGATGATGACAAGACCATTCCGTTTATTTCCAGATACCGTAAAGAACAGACCGGGGCGCTGAACGAGATTCAGATCAGAAAGATAGCCGAGCGGATTGATTATCTCAGGAGACTTCAGACGAGAAGAGAGGAAATCACGCATTCGATAGACGAACAGGGGAAACTGACGGAAGAGCTGATCCTGAAGATTGCGGCTGCCGATACCTTTCAGGCGGTTGAGGATATTTATCTTCCCTACAAGAAGAGAAAGAAGACAAGGGCCGACAAGGCGAGGGAAAGGGGACTCGAACCACTCAGTACCTGGCTTCGGGAGACATTTAAACGTGATGATGCCTTTGTTGACTCATTCGTGAACGAGGAACTTGAAGTGCCTTCCGCAGAGGAGGCCCTCAAGGGGGCACTGGACATCATCAGGGAAGAGGTGGCGAATACCGCGGAGATCCGGGATATGCTCAGGACAAACCTCCGGAATAACGCCATGCTGATCAGTGAACAGGCTTACGGACCTGATCCCAAAGGAATTTACAGGGATTTCTACGAATTCAAACGCAAACTGAATGAGATTCCGCTTTACAGGATTCTGGCCCTTGACCGGGCGGAAGCCGAAGAAGTGGTCAAGATAAAGTTGGATATGAAATATCATCCGCTCAGCCATATCATGAATATGATGGATTTCAGTCCCGTTCTCGCCTATCACGATGAATTGCAGGAGGCGGTGGAAGATGCCTACAAGACGCTTCTGTTTCCTTCCATCGAAAGGGAGATCCGAAAGGAATTCACAGAGCAGGCACAGAACCGTGCGATAGTGGTCTTTGCGAGGAATCTCAGAAGCATGATGCTGACGGCACCGATCAAGAATAAGCGTATTCTCGGATTTGATCCGGGATTCCGGACGGGGTGCAAATGCGCGGTTGTGGATGAAAACGGAATATACAAGGAATACGATGCCGTGTTTCCCCATCCACCACAGAATGCCGTTGCGGCAAGTGAAAAGACGCTGCTCAGACTGATCGGTAAATACGATATCGATATCGTTTCCATCGGAAACGGTACCGCTTCGAGGGAATCGGAAGCCTTCATGGCTTCACTTCTCGAGAGGCATCCGGAACTGAATACCTCCTATATCATCGTGTCTGAAGCCGGTGCATCCGTTTATTCCGCCTCACAGAATGCAATCGATGAATTTCCGGCACTGGATGTTACCACGAGAGGGGCCATCTCGATCGCGAGGAGAGTTCAGGATCCGCTTGCGGAACTCGTCAAGATACCGCCGGAATCCATCGGGGTCGGGATGTATCAGCATGATCTGAACCGGAAAGAACTCAGTGGTACCCTCGAAAGGGAAGTCGAGTCCGTTGTCAATTTTGTCGGTGTGGACCTGAACAGTTCATCTCCGTTTCTGCTCCAGTACATCTCCGGGCTGAACAAGAAGACGGCCTGGAACGTGATGGCTTATAAGGAGGAGAACGGCCCGTTTAAGTCGAGAGCCGAATTGAAAAAGGTCAAGGGGGTCGGTCCCAAGGCCTATGAACAGGCGGCGGGTTTCTGCCGGGTGCCTGAATCGAAGAATCCGTTGGATAACACGATCGTTCATCCGGAACGCTATGGCGAATCCGAGGAAATCCTTAAAGACTCCGGTTTTACCCTTAAAGATCTGAAGACAAACCGGGAAGCGGTCAAAAAGGCCCTGAAGGCTAAGAATATTGGGAAGCTTGCGGAAAAACTCGGCCTGAATCCCATCACAGTGGAGGATATCATCAAGGCGCTGGTTACGGATTATCTCGATCCGAGGGATTCTTATCCACAACCGATCCTGAAGAAGGATGTCAAGAAGATAGATGATCTGACGGAAGGGATGATGATGCAGGGGACGGTTCGAAACGTAGTGGACTTTGGGGCCTTTGTGGATATCGGGATCAAGGTTGACGGCCTCATCCACAGATCAAAGTTCGGGAAGAGAGATGCCGACCCGCTGGAAGAGGTCTTTGTCGGACAGATCGTCAACACTCAGATTATCAAAGTGGATAAGGAACGGGGAAGGATCGCCCTTCAGATGCTTTGATTTGGTTATTTACGGAAACCGATGACTTATAAAGAAAGGGCGGAAAATCTTCCGCCCTTCCGTTTTATTTTCTCGCCTGAGCGGCCTTTATCAATGCGACAAAGAGTGGATGCGGTGCCCCTACTTTTGTGCCGTATTCCGGATGATACTGTATTCCGACGAAGAAGGGATGATCCTTTATCTCAACCGCTTCGACGAAGTCGGCCTTTGAACTGACTGTGAATCCACAGTCCTCTCTTTCAAAGAATTCCTTACACAGGTCGTAGTTCACTTCATACCTGTGTCGATGTCTCTCCATGACCTCCGTCTTTCCGCCGTAGACTTCGTGCAGCCGGGTCCCTTTAAAGATAGGTGTCTTCTGTGCGCCGAGTCGCATTGTTCCGCCGAGGTGCAGAATTTCCTTCTGCTCCGCCATCATGTCGATGACCGGACAGGTCGTATCCGGGTCAAATTCCGTCGAGTTGGCTTCCTTCATTCCCACACAGTTTCTGGCAAAATCGATGACCATGAGCTGCATGCCGAGGCAGATTCCGAGTATGGGAACCTTTTTTTCCCTCGCGTATTTGATGGCCTTCAACTTTCCCTCGATTCCCCTTTTCCCAAAACCACCGGGGATGATCAGGGCATCGTACTGACCAAGCATATCCTCTATTTCCGTTTCATCGAGATCCTCCAGTTCCTGTGCATCGATCATTTCAGGCTTTTCGGCACCGGAAAGAAAGATGGATTCGTTGATGCTCTTATAGGCATCGTCCGTTCCGAGATACTTTCCGATCATCCCTATCTTCAGAGGCAGGAATGACTTTGGAATATCCCAGTTGAACGAATCGGTTATTTCAAGATCCAGTTTTTTGGCAATCAGATGGTGAAATTTCATGTTGAAGAGGTTCTGTGGCATTTCATAAACGTTCTTTATATCCGGGAGATTGACGACCATCTCCGGTTTGACGCCCGCAAACAGGGCAATCTTTCTTCTTTCCGTTGAGCTGATCGGCATCTCGCTTCTCGCGCCGATAATATCCGGTTGAATCCCGATTCTTCTCAGAAGCTGAACGGACTGCTGGGTCGGTTTTGTCTTGAATTCGTTGGTGGTTCTGAGGAAGGGGACATAAGTGGTGTGTATGAACATGAAGTTGTCCCGGCCGGTTTCAAGGAACAATTCCCTGATGGCTTCGAGAAATATCTCACCTTCAATGTCACCGACCGTACCACCTATCTCTATGATCAGGAGGTCTGACTGTATCCCCTTCAGCCTTTCCTTGATCTCCGAGGTAACATGCGGTACCATCTGAACGGTAGAACCGAGATACTTACCCGCTCTTTCCTTTTCGATGACAGATGAATAAATCTGTCCTGCGGTGATGTTGTTTTCCTTTCTGACGTTGATCCCCATGAAGCGCTCATAATGGCCAAGATCCAGATCGGCTTCATAACCGTCTTCGGTAACATACACCTCCCCGTGCTGATTCGGATTCATCGTTCCGGCGTCCACGTTGAGATATGGATCCATCTTGACACTTCTGATATCAACACCTGACTCCTTCAAAAGTCTTCCGGCGGAAGCGGCCAGTACCCCTTTGCCGATACCGCTGATGACTCCTCCGGTTACCACTATATACTTTTTTGGCATGTTAATCCTCCCGTGTAAATTATCTTCTCTCACGGGAATTGATTATAACATATCATTGTGTCAAAACGATTGAGAAGAAAATCGGAAAGGGCAACTTTTTCAGACACCGGTTCTGTGAGAAATTTTTATAATTTCGGGACTTTTATGGGTCATTTTTTCTTCGGGTGAGTCCAAAAAATATAAGTATTTGGCTGTAGAAGCCGAACGTAATTTGCTATAATATTTCGTTGTGATAAATAACACAATTACAAGATGGTATGAGAGTTAGTTCGCGTTGAAACTTTCTGTTAACCTAATGTTTTCAGAAATTTATATTACTTTTGTGTTGACTTTTTACCAAGGGTGTAGTATAATAAAATCAGTAAAAGGTTAAATCGATTCTATCCAATTAAGCAAAAGATAACTGAAGAAGAAATGCCTCCTTTTAAATAGATGATTTCTTCCCCTCAATATTAAGCCCGTTGTACAGGGCTTTTCTTTAAAACAATTGGAACTGATTATACAGAAGCAATGAGTGAAGCCGAACCAAAAACTCCCGCGGAAGCGGGAGTTTTTGGTTGTGGTAGCCTTTTATATTTGAAGGGAAAATAAAAGACCTCCCTTTAACAGGAGGTCTTCCGTGTATCCTTTATCTTCTTAGAAATTATCAACAAATTTATCGATCTTGATGAGTTCCTCGCTCGTCAGGACCTTGTCAATATCGATGATCATGAGCATTCTGTCGTCCATCTTTGCGATGGCGCTGATGAACGAGGAAGCACTGCCACCTGTTCTTGGTGGTTCTTCAAGCTGATCCTGTCCAAGAGTGAGCACCTCTTTCACCTCGTCAACGACGATACCGATCTTCTTGTCACCCACGTAGACCACGACGACCCTGTCACCGTCATGCGTGCTCTTTGAGTCGAGCATAAACTTGACCCTCGTATCGATTATCGGGATGACCTCTCCTCTGAGGTTTGCCACTCCCATCATAAAGGATGGAAGCCCCGGTAATTTCATTGTCTTCATCATCTCAGCAATACTGTCTATCTTCATGATATCCACAGCGTAAACTTCATCACCAACTCTGAAACTGACTACTTTTATCTCTGCCATGTCAACAGCCCCCTATCTTAATAAGCTTCGCATGCTTTTACGACTTCATCGATATCGAGGTATAAGATGAGCCTTTTACCCTTCTGAACGATACCTCTTACCTTGTTGTCGAACTGCTCAGATCGTGCTGCTGTATCAATCTGTTCTTCTGTCGTCCTCACGACTTCACGGACCTCGTTGACAAAGAAGCCTATCTCAGATCCTTCATGCTTGACGATGAGTACATTTTCAAATTTTGTTTCATCGTTATATTCAATGTTCATGAGTTTTGTCAGATCAACAACAGGAAGAATTCTTCCTCGAAGGTTCATGACACCTTCTATGAATATTTTTGACTTCGGAACAGGCGTTATCTCGGATTTTTCGCTTACCAGTTCTACAAAGTCGACTTCTATGCCAAATTCCTGCTTACCGATAAGAAAACTGAGAATTTCTATAATCTGTTCTTCATGCTTTATCTCTTCGGTTTGTTTTTTTCCAGCCATAAAAAACCTCCTTAATATAAAGCGTCCATTAATCTCTACTTTCGATTATACACTATTTTTCTTTTTATTTGAATAAAATTTGTTGTTTATTATGTGAATCGTTGAATGAAATAACAATAATTCAGACGTGAAATATACCAAAAAAATGCTAAGGCAGGGACAAGCCCTGCCTTTTCTCTAAAAGTGGTATAGAAATGAGAACTATTCCTCGTTGTCGAATTTTACAAAGAAAGTCGTTCCGATCATCCATTTGGTGGTAAACCACACCTTGTAGCCGCATAATCCACACAGATACTTTACAAGCGGCAGACCGAGACCGGATCCCTTGGCGGACTTCAAGGCCTCGGTTCCCCTGAAGAAACGCTCAAAGACCCTGGGGATTTCCTCTTCTCTGATTCCCATGCCCGAATCCTTTATCGTGATCATCTCGTCCGTGAAGGCAACTTCTATGATCGATTCCGGATGAGAGTATTTGATGGCGTTGGATATGAGATTTCTGAGGATTGTGTAAACAACAAACCGGTCCGCCTTGAACGTCTCCGGTTCACATTGCACAGATATCTTCAGTTTCTTTGTCTGTATCTTTTTACTGTAATCGGACAGGACTTCTTCGATGACCAGCGCCGGATCGAATATCTCATATCGGATGGAATACGATCCGAATTCCGCCTGTGTCAGCAGGGACAACTGTGAGATGATCTTTTCCAGTTTGTTCAGTGAATCCTGTGTCTTTTTGATCATCTTCTCATTTTCCGGGGTGGATGAAAAGTCCTTCAGCATCTGAACGTTCCCGATGGCGACGGAAAGCGGCGTCCTGAGCTCATGTGAGATCGACATGACGACATCCGACTTCACCTTTTTCAGCAGCTCGTCCTCCGAGAGGTCTATGATAAACAACAATCGGGCGATGGGGTTGTAGATGACCTTACTGTACTGGGACACGTTGTTGAAAAAATAGATGTTTGCCTTTGTCTCAAAATATTCGGATAATATGATACTCCTCGTCAGCTGGTCGATCTGATCAAAACTGACGCAGGAAAAGATATCCGAATCCCTTTTAAATCCCATTGCCTTGGCGCTGTCGTTCAGATCTTTTACGGTCATGTGATCCAGCCGGATGATGCCATCCCTGACCGGATTTAAGGCGTGGAGGTTCACGATCATTTCTCCTGAACGTTTTTGTTGAATTTGTAACCGGCGTTTCTGACGGTCTTGATCCAGTCTTTTCCTATCTTTGTCCGGATGGCGCTGATATGTACATCGACAACACGGTCACTGATATAATCATCATCAAACCAGATCCTGTCGATTATTTCCCCCCTTGAGAAGACCTTTTTTGAATTCGATGCCAGGAGATAGAGGATTTCAAATTCCTTTACCGTCAGGTCGAGATTTTCGCTGTTGATGAGTACTTCGTAATTTTCCGGCTGGATTTCCAACAAACCGAATTTTAACGATTCTTCGTCATGGCTGATCCGCTTCAGGAGTGCCCTGACTCTTGCAACGACTTCTCTCGGGTTGAACGGCTTGGCGATATAATCATCAGCCCCCGAATCTATCCCGAAGATCTTGTCCCGGTCGGTTCCCCTTGCCGAGATGACGATGACTCCCATGGCGGGGTATTTGGCTCTCAGATAAGGGATCTCGTCGATCGACTCGCCGTCCGGAAGCATGATGTCGAGAAGGACGATGTCCGGTTTCCCCTTTTCCAGTTCGATAGTCATCTCATGAAGGTTCTCCGCTTCCTTTATGTCATAATGTTCTACCAGTAAATAGGTCTTTAATATATCTCGAATATCTCCATCATCTTCAACGATCAATACTGATGGCATCCTTCATCACTCTCCAAATATAAATCTTATTCTTTTTCCTTTGTTTCCTTTTGCTCAGCCATCTTATTCTTCATTTCCTTTATGATAGGCTTTATCTCTTCACCCGTTTCGATGTAATAGGTTTCACCACAGAGGTTTTTGGCATGATCGGCGATCCTTTCGATATCTCTCGCGATAAGCGCATAGATGATGATCTCTTCCGAGCTTAAGGCTTCACTTTTATGCAGCTCGGCCAGTTTAATGGCCAGTTCCTTTTCAAGATTATCCACCCTCTTGTCCCTGAGGATGATGTCTTTGGTGAGTTCGAGGTTTCTGTCACCGAAGGCGGTGAACGTATCCCTGACCATATCCATGGAGAGTCCGATCATCTCCCTGAGTTCTTTTGGCGGATCGTATTTCTTGTGCAGCTGCTTCAGCTCTATCGTCTTCTTTGCAAAATTACACGCCAGATCGGCAATTCTTTCCAGATTGTTGGAGAACTTGATCATGGTTGTAGAATAACGAAGTTCCTTGATCATCGGTTTGAATCTGCCGTTTATATCGTATACGGATTCTTCGACCTTTCTGTCAAGATCATCTATTTCATCATCGAGTTGAAGCACTCTCTGAGCCATTCGTTCGTCTCCGTCCTCCATGGATTGAACGGACATTCTGAACAACTGATGAACCAGTGAAAGCATCTTGGATATTTCTGCCTTGAGTAAAAGCAGCTGATTTTCATAATGGATTGTTGGCTGCATCTTAAAACCCCCTTAACTGATCTTACCTGTGAGATATTCTTCTGTCTTTGGATCTTTTGGCTGTTTTACTATATCTGACGTTTTTCCGTATTCGATCAGATCCCCCTGGAACATGAACAGCATGTAGTCAGAGATTCTGACAGCCTGTGCAAGGTTATGTGTTACGATTATTATAGTATATTTTGCCACGAGTTCCTCAACGAGGTTTTCGATGTGTTTGGTTGCGATCGGGTCGAGTGCCGACGTCGGCTCGTCAAGCAGGATGACTTCCGGATCAACCGCGAGTGCCCTGGCGATACAGAGTCTCTGCTGCTGTCCGCCCGAGAGTCCCCAGGCAGATTTTTTCAGATCATCCTTTACCTCATCGAAGAGGGAAGCCTGTCTGAGTGATGTTTCTACGATCTCATCGAGCTGGCTCTTCCTCTTGATCCCGTGAAGTTTCGGACCGAAGGTGATGTTGTCGTAGATGGACATCGGAAACGGTGTCGGTCTCTGGAAGACCATTCCCACCTTCTTTCTGAACTTTGTGAGATCAACGCCCCTTTCGTTGATGTTCTGCCCCTCAAAGAGAATCTCTCCCTCTGTCCGGTAAACCGGAATGTTATCGTTCATTCTGTTTATACTTCTTAACAATGTGGATTTACCGCAACCGGATGGGCCTATGATGGCCGTTATCTTGTTTTTTCCAAAATCGACGTTTATATCCTTGACCCCGGCCTTTTCCCCGTAATAACCGGTGAAATTCTTCACCCGGATGACCGGATTTTCTATCATGGAAGGATTACTCATATAAATACTACCTCCAAATCACTCTTGATTATTTTATTTTCTGCATTCTGCCCCTGATGACGAATGCGATAGAATAGATGATCAGAACAAACAACATTAACACGGATATGGTTCCCTTGGCCATCCACTGGGCCTTGTCGCCGTAGGCCATCGTTATGTAATAAATATGGGTTGGGAGGGTCATCGTCGGATCCATGACACTGTCGGGCATCCGCGTGGCGTAGAAGATGGCACCGGTCAGCAGCACGGGAGCCGTTTCCCCTATGATTCTTCCGCCACCGATGAGTATGGCCGTCAACACCCTGAGCTTTGCATAGGGGATGAGTACCTTAAAGATGACTTCCGTCTTCTTTGCACCGAGTGCATAGGCGGATTCTCTGATGTCTCTCGGAATGGAGTTCAACGCCTCGTGGACCGATGATGAAATAACCGGCAATGTCATGATGGCGAGTGTCAGACTTCCCGAGAGGATCGATGTCCTGAATCCGAAGGCGATCGAGAACATGGCCAGACCAAACAGGCCGAAAACAACGGAAGGGACTCCGGCGAGCGATGTGATCGCAGTGAGGAGCAGTTCGGCCAGTTTTGAATTTCCGCCGTATTCCGAGAGGTAGATACCGGTCATGAGGCCTATCGGTATTGCGAAGAGCAGACTGAGCAGCAGCATGTAAATACTTCCGATAATCGCCGGAAAGACTCCGCCGGCCGTCATCCCCTTGCTCGGACTTTGGGTGAAGAACTCCCAGCTGAAATACTGAAGGCCGTCGATGATGGTCGTCAAAAAGATAAAAACCACAACCAGAAAGGCAAAATAACTGATAATTCTGAATACCGTTGAAATAATCAAATCTCTTTTCATCAAATCACCTGATTAAACATGTCTGTTCTTTGCGATGATTAATCTTGCCGTTAATGTCAGTGCAAATGAGAAGGCGAGCAAGATGAGACCGCAGACAAACAATGCTGAATAATGAATACTACCGGCGGCAACTTCTCCCATTTCACTTGCAATCGCCGCAGTAAGAGGTTTTGCTGGATCAAACAGGGATTCCGGAATGATGGCCGCCCCACCGGCTACCATGAGAACAACCATCGTTTCCCCGATGATTCGGTTGACCGTCAGGATAACCGCATTTAAAATTCCTGAAAGGGCCGCTCTTGATACGATCTTGAAACCTGCCGTGAATCTTGTTGCCCCAAGTGCAAGTGCGCCTTCCTTCATGGACCGGTTGACCGACTGCATGGCTTCCTGCATCAGTGAAGCCGTGAATGGAAGTGACAGGATGGTCAGACCGATTGAGGCCATCAATATGTTTTCCGGTGAATAGATTCCGAATTTTATCGACCACGGGGTGATATAGACCAGCATGAAAGCCCCTATGATAACGGAAGGAACACCGGAAAGCAGATCAATTCCGGATTTGATCAGTCGGACTTCCCTGTCTGTTGCATATTCATAAAGAAAAAAAGCGATGATATAACCGAGTGGAATGACAAAAAGGGAGGTTAATCCCGTGATCATCAGTGATCCGGCTACCATGGCCATGATACCGAATTCCGGATAAGAGGAACTGGTTGGATACCAGTAAATACTTGTAAACATCTCACCGCCGACTTCTGTCAGGGCGGGAATCGATTCCTTAACGATGAACCCGGTCAGGAATACCAGTATCACGATCCCCGTAAAGGCTATCGTGTTGATCAATATGGTGTTGGTCTGGTATTTTATTTCTCTTACGTTCAAGAACGTTCACCATCCTTAAAATTTTAAAACTTCTCGATCAAATAAAACTTTATAATTCAATGAAACCTGATTCTATGTGTAAAGGGTCAAATGATCTTTTCTACGAACTGATAAAATGCAGGGGCAGTTCATGGAACTGCCCGTACAAAGGGCGGAAATCAATTCCGCCCTTAAAGACTATTTCGATAATTCGGATTATTTACCGTATGCTCCTACGTATCCTGCTTCACCAACGAGTTCCTGGCCTCTTGCGCTGAGTCCGAATGTGATGTACTTCTTGACGTTTCCCGTTTCAGGGAATCCTTCTGTTGCGTTTACCCACATGAAGAGTGGTCTTGAGAGGTAATATTCGCTTGTGAGGATTGTCTGCAGTGTTGGCATAACGCCTTCGAGTGTGAGAACCTTAACCTTGTCGTTTACGTAACCGTATCCCGTGTAAGCGATTGCGTATGGGTTGTTTGCAACGGAGTCGATTTCAAGCTGCGTTGATTCAACCATTCTTGCCTTTGGGTCCATTCTTTCGCCGTCAAGGATCTTTCCTTCGAATGTTTCGTATGTTCCTGAAGCGGTATTTCTTGTGTAGAATATGATGTTCTGTGTTGGAAGGGATGCATCGATGTCAGACCATCTCTTTGCCTTTCCCGTATAGATGTCCTTGAGCTGTGCAACCGTGATGTTGTCGAGTTTGTTGTTCTTGCTTACGATGATGGCGATTCCGTCGTAACCGACTACGAAAGGAATGAAGTATTTGCCTTCATCAGCCATCTGTGCAATTTCCTTGTCCTTCATCCATCTGCTTGTGTTTGCAATGTCTGCCGTTCCGTTGAAAAGAGCTGCGATACCTGTTGATGATCCTGCACCTTCGAGTGTGATTTCCATATCCGGGTAAAGCTTCTGCATTTCTTCAATCCAAAGCTGTGAGATAGGGAATACCGTGTTTGACCCCTTGATGGAAAGTGTGCTTGCAAAGCTTGTGAATGCGATTGCGAGAATAATAGCAACTAAAAGAACTTTTTTCATTTGAAACCCTCCTGAAATAAAATTATTGGTTAATAAAATGACTTCCTTTTCACGTTGGTATATTATTCCGCGGATGTTCAATGATTGTTTTGATATGTAAAGAAATGTAAAGGGGTAGGTTTCTTAAAAATATATATGTATCAGGGTTTTTCAAACAATAAAAAAAGCAGGAATAAATCCTGCCCGGTCGATATTTTTCAATTGCCATAATCACTTTCTCTAAAACATAAAATGCATCAATTACAGATTAAACAGCCCTATCACGAGATTAGAAGCCACCTTGCCTCTGTATTCCGCTGAAGCCCTCACATCACCGATCGGAGAAACAACGGCAGCCGTCATGGCGGATAGTTTTTCAGCGGTTGCTTCATCGAATTTCATCCCTCTTGCCGCTGCTTCGATACTGTCCGCCCTCAGGACCGTAGGGCCAAGGGAGCCGAAGGCCAGCCTCAGGTTCATGAACATACCCTTCCTGAGCGAATATACAGCCCCCATACTCGCTATCGAAATCGCCATCGCTTTACGCTGTCCGACCTTTTTGAAATAATGGACGGTGTTTTCGGTCAACTTTGGAATGATGATCGAATGGATATACTCTCCGGGTTCGAGAAGCGTCCGGCCGGGTCCTTTGATGAAATCCTCGAGTCTGATCGTCTTCTGACCGTTTCTGTGATGGATAACGACCAATGCATCGAGCAAATAAAGGGCAAGAGAACCATCACCGGCCGGTGAGGCGTTGGCAACATTCCCCGCGAGTGTCCCCCTGTTTCTGATCTGAGTCGAACCGATCTCGGAACAGGCCTTTAAGAGAATTGGAAAATTCTCCCGTATCACGGGATGGTTTAAAATCTCCGAGTAGGTCGTTTTACAGAGGATTCTGATGGCGTTTCCCTCATCAACGATTCCCGTCAGATCTTCTATCTTGTCGAGAGAAACGAGTTTCGCAACGGGAAAACGCTCCAGACGCGCACGCACCATGACGTCCGTTCCGCCGTTTAAAATACGCGAATCGCTATTCAGCACCTCAAAGAGTTCCTCTTCATCCCTTGGAAATAAGATCTCAAAATCCAGCATAATCTCTCACCACCTAAAAAATTCCCGCAACAATATCATATCAAAACCGTTCTTCCTTAATCCGTCTTCGAACAGATCTTACAAGGCGACAGGTTTGAACTTACACCTTTTTATAGCCATTTCTCTCAAGGATATTCTTAACCTTGAGCTTGTCAATCGGTTTGGCGATATAGTCATCACATTTGTACTCAAATGACTTCACGACATTATCGAAATCGGACAACGCGGTGGTCATGATAATCTTGGCCTTCTCAAGCCCCTTATCGTTTTCATAGCTTCGGATATCGTTCAGAAGTGTCTGACCGTCCTTGTGGGGCATCATGATATCCAGAAAAATGAAATCATACCCCTCTCCGGAGGAAGCGGCTATAAACTTATCCAGACCTTCGTTCCCGTCACGAGCGATATCACAGGTAAAATAGTCTTCGAGGAGACTGGACAATATGCTGATGGAGACTTCATCATCTTCAACAATCAAAGCTCTCATAAATACACCTCTCATTTTAAAGTATTTTGAGCCGTTATTATTATATATATAATAGCATAAATCTCTCTCACTTTTTATTAAAAAACCTGGAAATCTCCCGGACCTTCTGACAATCCTCTTCCCGACAGACGAGAATGCCCTCATCCGTCTCTACGACAACAATGTTATCGAGTCCGATGATTCCTATCTTCTTTCCCGAATGAGATTTTACAAACACATTCTCAGCATCAATAAAACAAGTCTTTTCAGACGATTCGGAATACCCTTCGAGCTCACGGATAGACTCCCAGTTTCCCACATCCGACCACTCAAGCTCCACCGGAACCACCCGAACGTTTTCTGATTTTTCCATGAGGGCGTAGTCTATGCTGATAGAAGGACAGTTTTCATAGCAGGTCTCTACGCTTTCCCTATCAAAGGGGTTCATCTTCTCGAGTGGATAAAACACATCGGGTGAACACTTTTCCATCTCTTTCAGGAAGCCTTCTCTTTTCCACAAAAACATCCCGCTGTTCCAGAAAAAGTTTCCCCTCTCAAGATAGCCCGCGGCCACTTCCCGCTGCGGCTTTTCATGGAATTTAGTCGCTTTCAGAATCTGTTCTGAGAAACTCTCACCCGATTCGATATACCCATAGCCCGTCTCCGGTCTCGTCGGTTTGATCCCGAACGTAAAAAGTCCGCCAGATTTCTCGATGCCTGTTTCAGCGTGGTGGATAAAATGCCAGAAAACTTCCTTGTCTGGAATTCGGTGATCCGCCGGGAGGACCAGAACCGTTTCGCCGTCCGATGCCATCAGCGTTCCGGCCATACAGGCGGCAGCCGTATTTCTTCGGAAGGGCTCACCGAGAATATTCCTTTCCGGTAATTCAGGAAGTTCCATCATCGTTCTTTCTATGTCTTTATGGGCCGTAACGATAAAGATGTCTTCGGGGCTTACAACGCCTTCAAGGCGTTCATACGTTTGACGAATGAGACTCTTGTCTCCGAATAACTTCAGGAACTGCTTCGGTGTTTCTATGGTCGAAAGCGGCCAGAACCGTTCTCCGCTTCCGCCCGCGAGGATGATGATCTGCATGCAATTTCCCCCTTGTATATAAAATGTTATTCACAAGTATTATAGCAGTTTTGAGGTCTGAATACGGAAAACCAACACAGTTTCCGTATCATTGCCGGAAGAACAGACACCTTGTATTGAGTTAATTTAAATTACCCTGTGACTATGCTATAATCTTATAAAGCTGTTTTGAAAGCTTTATCCGTCTCGATTTTATTGCGTATTAAAACTTATGATCGAACCATAATGAACAAATGGAGATAGACAAAATTTGAAAATATTATATTTGACAGCTGCCCCCACACCGAAAAAACCGAATTCTTCGGCTTTTATTCAGAGGAGATTGGAACAGATCGAGAAACAGAAGAAAAGCCAAGGGTTGGAATACGATGTCTTGTCCCCTGTTGTGGAGTACAAACCATTTCTGAAGCTTGTCCTCAGACTTTTTAAAAATTATCGTATGTTTGACAGCTATCCGCGTGAATATGAACTGAACAACATCGTATACCGGTATATCGTAAAAAAGATGGGACTGATAGAATTTTTTAAGAAATACTATCACTCCTACGAAATATTTGAGCAGAAAATTATAGAAGAAATAGACCTTGCTGACTATGATTTGATCCATGCGCATTTTGCCTTCCCCAATGGCATTATCGCCAAGAATTTACACTTGAAATACGGAACCCCGTATGTGTTGACCCTTCATGGGACGGATATTCACACGCTGCCGTATAAATCAGAGCAATTGAAAAGGGAGATCGTAGAGTCGCTTGAGAATGCTTTCCGTTGTATCTTTGTCAGTGATTTTCTCAGAAAAGAGGCCGTTAGTTTGGGGTACAGTGGTAAGAATGCCATTGTGATTCCCAATGGGTTTGATTCTGAACGCTTTTATTTTGAAGATAAAGATGTTGCAAAAAAAAAGCTTGGGATTGCGAAACAGAAGTGCATCGGGTTTGTTGGCAATTTAGTCCCTTTAAAAAATGTGATGATTTTACCCGAAATATTTGAGAAGATTAAAAAAGAATACGAAAATGTTGATTTTGTTCTTATTGGAGATGGTGAACTTAAAGAGGCTCTTCAAGAGAAGTTTGCACAAAAAGATATAAATCCCCTCTTTACCGGAACGATCGATCAGAAGAGAGTGGCAGATTATATGCGGGCAATGGATGTGATGATTTTACCGAGTGAAAAAGAAGGGTTTGGTGCGGTTCTCATTGAAGCACAGGCTTGTGGAACCTCTTGTGTCGGGAGTGATAGGGGAGGAATTCCGGAGGCCATTGGCAATGATGATGCATGCTTTACGATAGGGGAACAATTTATCGACCAAATTTCGGACTACGTTTTAAAGATGATCAAAGAGGGTTATGATCATCAAAAAATGCTGAAAAGAGCTGAAAATTACAAATGGGAGTGTCTTACAGAAAGTGTTATAAGACTGTATAAAGGGGAAGGGTGTTTTAAAAAATGAGAATTATATTGACGTCTATGGATAATCCGAAAAACAAATATTATGGGGGAAAACATATACACCTTTATCAGCTTGAAAAAGGCCTTTCAGAAATAGAGGGCAATTTGGTGGAAACCTGTTATTATGATTTTTTCAAGAGAACCTTTTTTGATAAAGTGTTATCCAGAGTCAATCGGCGGTTCAGAGGCTATACCTATTCTTATTTAAAAGATACCGAATATAAGAAGGCATTTATTTCAAATTTGTCTGTCCATATGGAAGGAGATGTACTGAACGCACATGATTCACTGAGCATGATCAGTTTTAAAGGGAATGTGCAGAAGAGGATTCTCACCCTTCACGGCTATCTCGGGAGAGAAAGTCTTAATTATGGTGCTTTTCCCGAGAAAGACAAGCAAAAGGTTCTTGATTATTTTCAAGCCATAGAAAGCAAATCACTTAGTCTTGCTGATCAGGTGATTACCGTGGACAATCGAATTAAAGAATATGTTATGAACGATTATGGTTATCCTGAAGACCGCATAAATGTCGTATTTAATGCGATAGACATAGAGAAATTTCAGCCGGTATCTGATGAAATCCAGAAAGATTTGAAGCAACAGTATGGTTTTGCGATTGACGAGTGTGTTGTTCTCATCCCGAGACGACTGGTTAAAAAAAATGGAATCCTGGTTGTCGCTGAAGTATCAAAACGACTTAAAAATGAAAAGATAAAATTTCTGTTTATTGGAGACGGCCCTTTGGAGAACCAGCTGAGACAACAGGCTGCTTCTGATAAAAGTCTGAAGCCGCTTGGCCGGTTGCCGCATGATAAAATTGTCGATTATTACAAATTATCGGATATCATCCTCATCCCGTCAATTCCTTCGGATGGCGTTGAAGAGGCAACCTCTCTTAGTATGCTTGAAGGAATGTCCTGTGCGAAACCCGTGGTTGTCTCTGCCATTGGCGGATTGAAAGAAGTAATCAAAGATGGTATTAACGGATTTCTGACTGAACCGGCTAATGTTCATCAGATTGCAGAAATACTGCAGAAGATTTATAAAAATCCGGAATCATTTGACGAAATAAGAAAAAAGGCACGGGAACATGTTGTGGCAAATCATTCTTATCTCGAACATGCCCGGATTTTTGACAGGATATACAAAAAGGCCTTATAATGGAACAAAAAAAGATATCTATTCTCGTCCCCACTTACAACGATGAAAAATACATACAAACATTGATAGAGTCTGTATTGGTTCAGACGTATAAAGATTGGGAACTACTTATCATGGATGATGGTTCAGAGGATGGAACGGCAGATATTATCAGAAGGTACTCGGATAAAAGAATACACTATTATCATCAGAATAATGCCGGACAGTTGAACGCCCTTTATACCCTTTCAGATCAGGTTGAATCAGATCTTGCTCTGCTGATTCATTCGGATGATTGCTTTGTCGATGAAGGATGCCTTGAAAAGAACGTTGATTTTTTCAACATGACAGATGCACCGGCTATCTATTCAGATATTATTACCATAGATGCTTCCGGCAAACAGACCGGAAGAATAAAGACAGAAGAGAGACTTTCTGAAAAGTCCGATTTGAAATATCTCTTTTTAAATGGTTCAAATATAGTTTCAGATCCCTTTTTTGCCAAAAAAGATTTTTTCAGAAAATACATCCTTAAAAATTATATCCGCTGGAACATTCCTTATTGGTTGACTGCAGACAAAGAGTCGTTACCCCAGAAATCCCCTCACCCCTGGTATAAATACAGGGTATTTGAAGAAAATTATTTTTTTTCGGATATAGGACGATTCGTCCATCTCAACGGAACGTTAAGGGGGCTTATTGAAGTCTTCAGGAGAAAGAACGTTCCTTTTTTCAACAGTCAACGGTTATTGTTCAAACTTGGACTCACGGAAGGCCTTTTTCTGAATCCAAATGAGCACTTTGAAAAAAAGCTTTGTACGATCATGAAAAGATTGGAAAAAAGGTTTGTAGAAGATGGATTTTCAAAAGACTATCTTTACCGGTGTCATCAGTATTGGTCGGGGAATAACAAAAGGATGCTTGAGATTGATGAGACTCTGTGCAGAACAATAGATGAGCTGCCGCTTTATTATGGAAAAGATGCAAGAAAATTTTATAAAGATTATACAAATAACGAATGTCCACAAATCTATCCCTTTCTTCTTGAAGAGATGCAGAAAGGCTTTTTTAAAATAAGAGTCAAAGAGGAATTTGCTCGGAAAATACAGGTTGTTTGCAAATTTTTAAACATAGAACCTATTATTGAAACTGTTTAACTGTTATTTCGGGCTTGCTGAAAAACCCAAAAGGCCGAAAATGCAGCAACCCAATATTAACAGATAAATGCAATTCCCAAAGATTCGGAA
>ERZ795048.1607-NODE-1607-length-19831-cov-14.699029_pt1 | contig 19831 bp, 21 predicted proteins | sample MGYA00375132_ERZ795048 | MGnify/ENA primary metagenome ERZ795048 (study PRJEB30177, sample SAMN05720225) | activated sludge metagenome | isolation source: Anaerobic digester | place: Hong Kong | collected 2014-12-17 ... | reverse complement strand
CCTGTTCATTATCCTTCAGGGACAGTTCGTAAACAGCGTTAAAAACAGCGGAATATTCTCCGGTTCTGCCATAGAAAGGGAAGGGAAACTGTATCTCATGTACACACAGTTCTTTGATCCGAAATGTTATGAAAATCATGAAAAGGAACAGCAGTGTATTGCATACAGTGAGAACGGGATCAATTTTGAAAAGTTCCCTGATAACCCGGTCATATCTCATCCGCCTACGGCCCTCTTTCATGATTTCAGAGATCCGAAGGTCTGGCGGGGAACCGACTCAAATTATTATTGTGTGCTTGGGTCAGGAGAAAATAACGTTGGAAAAGTAGTTCTGTATGCTTCACCCGATCTGAAAAATTGGCAATTTGAGACTATTCTGATCGAAATGGATCCCGAAGAATTCGGGCCCACACTGGAATGTCCCGATTTTTTCAAACTAAATGACAGATGGGTCCTTCTTTTCTCGGCGGGATTTCTCACCGAAGGCGCCAGAAAGAGTTATTACATTCTCGGCGACTTCAGAGAAAATAAATTCTATCCATCTGATTTCGGAGAAATAGATCTCGGAAACGATATTTATGCGGTTCAGACTTTCAGGGACAAACTGGATCGCAGAATCCTGATAGGCTGGATTCATACACCGGAAAGATACAATTACACAGCTGATGAGGGCTGGGCAGGAATCATGAGTATTCCAAAGACACTGCATATTCAAAATGGAATGCTGATACAGACACCGGTAAAGGAAATCGAACGGTTCATGCAGGCAACGGTTCAGATCATGGATGAAAATACCGCTATTAGTCATCTCGACAATCATTTTGAGCTGGAAATCAGCGGAATTAAGAATTCATGCCGAATTATCTTAAAAAATGCGGATGACCGGGTAGAAATCGCTATTTCAAAGAAAGATCTGGAAATAACGGAAATCCGTGCCAGAAAGGTAGAATACAGGGATTTTTACCAGGTGGATTCCTCCATCGTCAAAGTACAGCTTTTTGTCGATCATTCCTCCCTTGAGATATTCATTAACTCCGGTGAGGCGGTGTGTTCGTGGAGAATATACCCGCAGAATGTCTATTCGGAACTGATTCTCAAAAACCTGAACAAGGCCGAGCGGAAGATCTGTTCCATAAGCAAACAGATTTAAAGAATTCAAGAGAGGTTCATAGACCGCATGATTAGCTCATATTCTGCTATAATTGTTATGACAGTAAACGGCTATCCGATTCAGATAGCTTTTTTTAATCTTAAAAAATCTCAGAGTGTGAAAATTCATGACAATTAGAGACGCCTTGAAAGAATTAAAGATCGCGGAAAGATTAAATCCCGGACCCTGGGTGGATCATTCGCTGAATACCGGAACGGCTGCACGGCTCATCACCGCCGGAACCGGAACATTTGATCCAGACAGAGCATATGTGTACGGCATCCTTCACGACATCGGGAGACGCAACGGCCTTTCCCATATCAAGCACACATGGGATGGCTACAATTATCTCATAGAGGCAGACGAAAAAGCGGCCTGCATCAGTCTTTCGCACTCCTTTCCGAATAAAAACATCTACGAGTATCAGGGGGAAATGGATCTTACCAAATTTGAACTGATGAGGATGGAAACGATTCTGAGTGAATACGACTATGATTATTATGACCGGCTCATCCAACTGTGTGACAGCCTTGCCTCTGCCGATGGATTTGTAAAGATGGAAGTCCGCTGGGTAGATGTGGCCATTCGGAACGGTCTCAACGAGTTTGTCATCCAGAAATGGCAACGGATAAAGGCAATCAAATCCTCGCTCAATGAAACCTACCATATGGATATCGATTTACTGCTTGGTATCTGACCGGTCTTATAGCTTACAAACGTCTATCCATTCCCTGTAACCGGAATATCGTTCAAGTTCTTCCAGAGACAGTTCCACTGCACTGTTGGAGCTGCCACAGGCCGGAAAGACGGTATCAAAACGCTTCAGGGACTCGTCAAGATAAACCGCGACCCCTTCGTTTACGCCAAAGGGACAGACGCCACCGATCGCATGCCCGATCAGTTCTTCTACCTCTGCCGGTTTGAGCATCTTCGCCTTACCAGAAAATCTCGTCTTGTATTTCTGATTGTCTATCCTCGCATCGCCCGCCGCAACGATCAGAACGGGAGTTTCACCCACTTTAAAAGTCAGTGATTTGGCAATCCGCTCCGGTTTACAACCGAGGGCCTGTGCCGCGAGTTCCACGGTCGCACTTGAAACGTTAAACTCTCTTATCCGGTTGGTTATCCCCCATTGTTCAAAGTGTTTTCGTACTTTCTCTATTGCCATACGTTCCTCCTTTCAGAACGATCGTGAAATTCTTTTAAAGTGGGGCCGTCTTTATCACGGCTCCACCTGATCATTTTTTCTTTTTTTACGGTCTATAGGATTTCAAAGCTCAAAGGCGGTTTTACCCCTCTATCCTGCCAAAACTCTTGAGCAGTCTCAGACCCTTCAGTGTCAGTACCCCCTGCCATTCTTTTTTCGCCAGCTCCCAGGTATCCGAATAGACACCCCATTGCCAGTTCGTATCGATAAAATGGTCCCTTTTCAGGATTTCAGCGTAATAATCGAGATGGATTTCGATTAAATCCTCTGAAATACCAAAGTGAGGGAGCTTCGCATCGGTGATAAAATCAAGCGGTCTCGGTACATAGGCATTCCATTGTGTTACATCCTCACAGATCAGTGCATCACATGCCTGAATGATCTTTTTTTCGATCCGTTTTGCCTTTTCTGGGACCGTCTGCCTTTTAAAGAGTTCGACATAACAGTATATCTCATGTTCCGCCTTGAATACCTCTCTCGATTCCAGCTGCTCTATCGCCAGCTCGTTCAGCTCTTCAATATCGATCTTTTTCAGATAACCCTTCTTTTCAAGGAGATAGGCGATGATCTCCGCGCTGGGATTTCCCCAGGACTGATCGATAACGGTCATTCCCTTTTCCTCGTCAAAATTCCACCAGGGGGCATGCGGATAATCGTTGACCTCTCTTGAGACGGTAAACCATCTCTGTTTTCCTTCATCAAAGGTATTTTCAAGATATGCAAAGGCCTTCCGGGTCATTTCTTCAGCGGCCTCATCACTCACCTGTTCCGACAGGATCCTCAACGCAATCGATGTGTGCATGGGATTGGACAGTGGTAATCTGAAATCGGATTCCAGTCCGTGACCAAAACCGCCGTCTTCATTCTGAAATTTTTTCAACTCCGTCAGAATCCCCTGCTCATTCTGCTTCTCAAAGCAGTGAATGAATAGCTCCTTCTCAAGACCTCGTGCGCGACCTAACAGTTCTTCCCTTACCCGATCAAATTCCGTTCGACTCAATGTGTTCAAAAGCGTTCACCTCTCAATAAATTTTCAGACATCCTCATAAAAGTCTGTTTGAAAAGAGCGACGTTCCCCGTTTTACCCCGATATATTTGGAAATGGTATCACATTTGGCCATCAGACAAAAATAGAGTTTCTCACCGGCTTCATTCGACAACCCTTCAAAATTTCCCTGCCCCTTTGCCACGATGAGATCGGCCTCCCGGAAGATCCTCTGGAATGCTTCCCCGGCCTTTTCCAGTATCGTTCCGGGATAGATGGATTCAGAATTGATCACTTCGCAGACTTCATCAAGCTTTATAAATTTGGCTTCCGCCATCGTCACATCGTTTATGATGGGCCTGCCCCTGACGGCTGCATAGATCTTAAGCGCCGGATACCTTTCAGAGATTTTCCCGATAAAGAGCTTGTCAAAAACGATCTCACCCGCGTTGTCGAGGATATACAACAGCACTTTGGCCGAATCCAGCCTCGACTCAAAGGTCGAAAAGTCATCCTTTTCAAACGTGAGATTGAACGCATTCCCGATGATCTCCTTCTCAAAGCGGTCAAGGTCAACGTCATGTGCCCCCATATCGATATGATTACCGAGCGCGGACAACTTTGCGTAGATTTCAAGCGGCCAGCTGTCCCTGTCGGGATCCTCTTCTATCCGTCTCACTATCTTCATGGCCAGAAGATTGGCTTTCCGTTTCGGTTCCTTAAATACATCCGCCACATTCAGTTCCTTTTCTATTAAACCGTAGATGACATCTGCCATTTCCACCGGTGCAATATCCGTCTCTACCGAAGAAAACGCCTCGCAGGCCTTTTTATAAAGTTCAAACGCCTTTTCATCGGGAAGTTCCATAAAGGTAATCACGCGCTTCAACTGTTCAAAATGACAGGGAACACAATTGGGGAAGACTTTCATTTAAGCACCTCATTTTTAGTCTTGTATTTTATTCCGTTTCGGACTTTTAAAAACATTCCCCCTGAAATGCTTTTAAAAATCCGTTCAATTGCAACGATACAATTGAATTATAGCATAATAAAAAACGGGCACTAATCAAAAATCGTACCCGTTTCATAATTTATCGTTATTCATTTTATCATCCTTATCCCGTGATCTTTATATCGCACCGGTCAAAATCTGTACAAATCCTGAAAAAACTCGATAGTCGGTCTTTCCTTTACGAGATCTCCTTCACGGTTCATTCCAAATCTGATCCTGTTCACCCTGAACACCTCCTTTACCAAAGCTGTCATTCTCATCACCTGATTTAAAATCTGTATAAATCCTGGTAAAACACCGTCTTTTCCTTCAATTCTTCCAACCTGTCCCATCTTTGAATAAAGTCTCTCTTTTTCATCCTGTCCATCTCCTCCCTTTCACTTATCGTTCAGAACCTGTACAGATCCTGAAAAAAATCCAATCGCTCTTCACGTTCCCTGTCCCGTCTGTTCTTAAAAATATCAAACTTCTCTTCAAACATTTCAAATCCCTCCTTTAAAATCTCAACGACCATTCGAGCTGTTCTCTTGCCGATTCCAATTCTGCCTTTAAGACTTCTTTTTCTATCCTGTCATTCTTCCCGAAAGTCAACTGGGTAAAAAGTTTTTTCATCATCGATCCCTCCTTAAAATCTCAGTGCCCATTCGAGCTGTGTTCTCGCCGATTCCACTTCACTTCTCAACACTTCCCTGTCTGCCTTTCCTTCTCTGTCAAATATAATCTGCGTAAACAATTTTTTCATCATCCTTACCTCCATTTTTTAATCCGTCAGATTCTTTTTCAAATTGTTATCGTCATTTCTCTCATCTACATCTATATATTATCACACCAAATAATAAAAGTCAAGTCTTTTTTTAAAATATTTGAGTTTAAACTAAAAATTTTTTATTTTAAAATCAAATTAATTCCATTGAATCCGATATTATTAAGAATTTATGCGTTTTAGAGAGATCAAATAAAGATCTTTGAAAAAATAGATCTTTATTTCAATCTTTATTTTTCTTACTTAAAATGATATATTCTTTCAAAATATTCTATACGGAGGTAAAGAAATGAGAAAAGTAAGCGAATATATATGGATCACACTGGGGCTCATCCTTTATTCGATTGGCTATATGTTTTTCTGGTCGCCGTACCAGATCGTTGCCGGGGGGATCACCGGTTTATCCCTTATCATCAGGGACAGTACGGGAATTCCGTTTGCAATCTCAAACAACGTCATCAACATCGCCCTGCTCGTAATAGGTATTAAAATGCTCGGCACGCATTTCGGTGTAAAAACGGTTTATGCCACTATCATGCTGTCCGTCATCCTCACCATACTCGAACCTTTTGCGACGACCCCTCTGATCGACAGCGTGATGATGTCCGTATTCATCGGCGGACTTTTCTGTGGATTCGGCGTAGGGATCACCTTTTCAAACGGGGGTAGTACGGGTGGAACGGATATCATCTCACTGATCATGCAAAAAGTCATGCATATCTCTATCGGCAGGCTCAATTTCTACATCAACATGATTATCATCGGAAGTGCCTATTTCATCTACAATTCATTGGAGATCATCATATACGGTATTGTGGCAATGGGGCTCTCCTCATACTTCCTCGACAAATATCTTCAGGGAAACCGACAATCCTCGGAGATCAAGATCGTTTCTGCAAAATTCAGCGACATCGCCGACAAGATCACCGAAACGGGGAGAGGGGTAACGGTTTATGCGGGAACGGGCTGGTATACGAGAAACGAAAAGCAGGTCCTGACGGCCATCGTTTCGAAAAAGGAAGAAAACGGAATCATCCGAATGGTTCAGAAGATCGATCCGGATGCCTTCGTCTCCGTTTCAACGGTAAAGACGGTATATGGAAAAGGATTCGACATAGGTGTGTTCTGATATTGCGAACACTTCTTTATACGAAGAATGAGGCAATCCAGTCAAAAAAGACGACAACACCGAGTGCCGGAAGATAATTTCCGGCCTTCATCTCTTTTATCTCCGTCAGTCTGATGCCTATGATGATCATGATTGCACCGCCCACTCCGCTGAAATCACCAAGATATTGCGGCTGGGCCAGCAGTGTCAGCTGAGAGGCAAAGGTAACCAGCAATCCCTGTACGACATAGACACTCAGAGCCGAAGCCATCACCCCGAAAGCGTACAGGGAAGAGAGGATGATCGCGGCGATAAAATCCAGGGTGGATTTGAGAAAGAGCAGTGAAAAATCGCCGTCTATTCCGGCGGAAAAACAGCCGAGAATCGTCATCGGTCCCACGACAAACAGTACGGTCGCCGTCACAAACCCCTTGACAAACGATGTTTCTCCCTCGCTCTTTTCGAGTCGGTTGGCCAGCGAGGCGATCCGTTCCTCTATCCGCACCCACTGTCCGATCACACCGCCAAGTGCCAGCGAGGCCAGTACGATGACAAATTCATTCGTCTCAAGTCCCATCTTCACCCCGATGATCACGGTTACAATCCCAACGGCCTGAAAGAGCGTGGTCTGGTACTTATCATTCATCTTACTCTTCAGCAGCATTCCAAAAAGACTGCCGAAAACGACTGCAAGCGTATTAACAAGAACTGCGATGTTGAACATACGAAACACCTCATTTTTTTAGAATCGTTTTTTATCTGGTATGGTAGGAAGATGAAGAATTCATAAGCAAGAACGTTCAAAATCCAACTTTATATAAATAATGATATAATCTAACGGCTATTTTGCTATCCGTATCAATTTTAGCACACCGGAGGAAAAAATGAACATACCCGTATCCGCATTAATCTCAGGAATTGGTGTTTCCACCATCTTTGGACTCTCTTTTCTTTTCACATCAACGGCATTAAAAGATATCTCCCCATTTCAGCTGCTGGCCTACCGTTTTCTGATAGCCGCCGTGCTGCTTCAAATTCTGAGATTCTTCCGTATCGTAAAGATCAACATCAGGGGAAAGACTATCAGACCACTCCTGCTGCTTTCAGTTGTCCAGCCGGGACTGTATTTCATTTTTGAAACCTACGGATTGAAATATGCCACCTCCTCAGAAGCGGGCCTCATGATCTCGCTCATCCCCATCGTGGTTACCCTCATGGCGTATTTCTTCATCGGGGAAAAAACAACACCCGTACAGCTCGGTTTTATCGCCCTGTCAGTAGGCGGAGTCGTCTTAATTGTCCTGCTGAAGAGCGCCTTAAGCCTGTCGGGAGATATCACCGGCATTCTCTTCCTGCTCGGTGCCGTAATGGCAGGGGCCGCCTACAATATTCTGTCCAAAAAGGCATCTGATCAATTTACCCCCATAGAAATCACCTATGTGATGATGTGGTTCGGGACGATCCTCTTCAACACGATAGCCATCATAGAGCTCTCCCTGTCCGGAACCCTCCTGACCTACTTCATCCCCTTCGGAAATCCGTCGATACTGATGTCCTTGTTATATCTCGGAACCTTGTCATCCGTCCTCGCCTTTTTTCTGGTCAATTTCATGCTATCCAAAATTCCTGCGAGCAGAAGTGCCCTCTTCGGAAATCTGACCACTATCGTCTCCATCGTCGCGGGGGTCTTTATCAATCATGAACCGTTCTATTGGTATCACATCATCGGATCGATCATGATCCTGATCGGAATCTGGGGTGTCAATCGGTTTGGAAAGGCAAAACAGGCCAATATAGAGCTTGAACAGCACGATTTCTGAAACGTACAGCGATAGATTTTTTTGTTTCCAGAACAAAAACTATTCCGTAATGTAATTTAAATATCAAGGGGTTGACAAATAAACGGGTTTATAGTAATATATATCCCGTTGGCGCGGGAAATAGTGAGGCGCAAACGAAGAACGCTCCCATCGTCCAGGGGTCTAGGACATCACCCTTTCAAGGTGGAGACCGGAGTTCGAACCTCCGTGGGAGCGCCAGTTTTTTAGGGGGTATAGCTCAGCGGGAGAGCATCTGCCTTACAAGCAGAGGGTCGTAGGTTCAAATCCTGCTACCCCCACCAGGATGGCGCGGTAGCTCAGTCGGTAGAGCAGCGGACTGAAAATCCGCGTGTCGACAGTTCGATTCTGTCCCTCGCCACCAGTGTAAGTTGTCGACTTCGACAGACACGCGTCGGTAAGAGTCAGCAGCGTAGAAAACCTCAGATTAATTTCTGAGGTTTTTTTATTGGAAAAATCAAGAGAAAGGCCATGCCTAAAATCCCATAAAACACATACACTCTATTTTATATCACTTCACGATGCCTTATCCGAATATCTTTCTATCAAATAAATTTTGTTTCCTGCTATCTGTGTTAAAATAAACTGTAATTATATCAGCTTTTTTTCGGGAATACGAGAGAAACACAATCATCTTAAAGCTTAATAGTCTTCATCGACAAACCGATTCGGATCGGCTTCGTCGTATTATATTGAAATGGAGGGATTTCTTTGTTTGACGTCAACGCAAAACCACTGTTCATCATGGCGGCTATCATCATTGGCTATGTGCTGTTTCAATCCATATTCTTTCTTTTGAAGGCATGGAAACACGCCAGGGTAATCGGACTAAACATGAAACGGCTTAAGAGAGCTGCCGGTGCAACGGCAATCTTTACCATCGCTCCGGCTATTTCTATCATCCTCGGGATGATCACACTGTCAAAATTTCTCGGATTGCCCCTTCCCTGGCTGAGGCTCTCTGTTCTCGGTGCCCTGACCTATGAGCTCCCGGCAGCTTCGACGGCAGCGTCGGTCATGGGAATATCACTTTCGGATACCGTGACTTCTCCGAATGTCTACAGTGCCATCACCTGGGTCATGACCGTGGGCATCTTATCGGGAATCGTTATCATCACCCTTTTTCTCAAAAGGATGCAGTCAGGAATGTTTAAACTGCGACAGAAGGATGAAAAGTGGGGGAAGATCTTCATGGATTCTCTCTTTCTCGGCATGATTTCCGCCTTCCTTGGCATGATCTTCTCGGATATAAGATCGGGGATAACCGGCTGGATTCCAGTTGTCATCATGCTGCTGAGTGCCATGATCATGCTTGTCTGTGGTTATTTTGTGAAACACAGAAATGTCAAATGGCTTGAGAATTACGCCATGCCCATCAGCATGCTGTCGGCAATGGCCCTGTCCATTCCCGTTTCATTTCTGATGAAGGGAGGAATGTAATATGAATGAATATGAAAATAAGATTCACCGATGGGGCAGGTTGTCTACCTCTCTTGCCATTGTCCTTTTTCTCTCCTTCCCGTTGTTTGTCAGTATTTATTACAATGCCTGGCCGGGATGGGGGCCATTCCTCAGCGGACTGCTCGGAGTCGCGCCGATCTTCTGGGTAGTGGGGGCCATTGAGGCCTTTACCTTTGGACCCATGCTTGGTAGTGGCGGAAGTTATCTCGGTTTTGTGACGGGAAATCTCACAAATTTGAAAGTACCGGCGGCACTCAACGCCATGCAGTCCATGGGTGTCGAGCCAAATACCGAAGAGGGCGATGTGGTCTGCACGATCGCCGTAGCCGTCTCATCCATCGTCACCACGCTCGTACTGATCGTCGGGATGCTGCTGCTCGCTCCGCTGCAGCCTATCTTACAATCGCCTGTTCTCTCACCGGCCTTTGACAATATTCTTCCGGCACTCTTCGGCGCACTCGCTGTGGTTTTCATCTCGAAAAACTGGAAGATCGCCCTGTCTCCTCTGATTCTGATGCTTGTCCTGTTTATTGCCGTTCCATCACTGTCTTCAGCCGTAAGCATCCTCGTACCGGTCGGTGCCATTTTTACGCTATGTATCTCCAGACTTCTTTACAAGAAAGGGATGATCTAATGCTTGTCCTGTTTATTCTCATCGCCCTGTTGTGTTTTATTGGGGTCCTGTTCCTTCGTGGCATGCTGCTGAAAAGACCTGAAGAAAGACAGCCGGTAGCAGAGGCAACCGATGTGGATTTTGAAGGCGCTGTGAAGAAATTCCAGACGCTGATAAGGATCCCGACCGTATCCTGCGCAGATGAAAAAGAGGAGGATGAAGCGGCCTTCAAGCGATTCCGTGAAACGCTGCCGGAACTCTTTCCCCATGTTTATAAAACCTGTGAGTATCATGAAATTGGACGCAGGGGGTTGCTGTTTCACTGGAAGGGGAAAAACGCTTCAAAACCTGCCGTGTTCATGGCGCATTACGATGTCGTTCCAGCCGATGCATCTCACTGGACCAAACCACCATTTGAGGCACGCATCGAAGAGGGCGTTTTATGGGGTCGTGGAACACTCGATACCAAGGGGACCTTCACCGCTATTTTGGAAAGTGCAAACCGATTGATCGGAAATGGATTTCTACCCGAAGGGGATATTTATCTTGCCTTTTCCGGTGAGGAGGAAACACACGGCCCCTCTGCGGATGATATCGTGAATTATCTGACAGAACGGGGGATAACACCCGATTTTGTTCTCGACGAAGGCGGAGCCGTGATTGAGCCCCTGAGTCCCATCACCGATAGACGTCTCGGTGTTGTGGGAATCGGAGAAAAGGGACAGATGGACGTCAGACTGACATTGAAGGGTGAGGGCGGACACGCTTCACATCCACCGGTAAGATCTCTGATCAGACAACTTTCAGAAGCTATTGTAAAACTCGAAAAGCATCCCATGCCCGTTCATCTGAACGAGGCCTTTCTTCAATTCGTTACCGTACTGGGATGTCAATCGGGAATACTCATCAAAACACTGATTGCCAATATTCGGCTCTTAAAACCCCTGGTTGCAGGACTTACCAGAAAGACCGGAGGAGAAATAAACGCATTGATCAGGACAACGCTTGCCGCAACCGTTCTCAAAGGATCAGAGGCGTATAACGTCATGCCTTCGAAAGTATCCGCCGGGATAAATATCCGATATCTGAAAGAAGATGAACGGGAAGCAATCCTGGAACACATCAAAAAAACCGTCGATGATCCGGCTCTTGAGGTTGAGGTGTTGTACGATACGGGCAGTTCGGGCTATTCCGATACGGCCTGCAGACAATATGAACAGTTGAAAGAGTGCATCCGTCAGACCTGGACAGATGTGCTGGTGGTGCCTTATCTGATGATCGCCTGCTCTGACGCCCGTCATTATTCGAAGGTCTCAGACAAGGTCTATCGGTTTGCCGCCATGGAGATGACCAAAGAGGAACGAAAACTCATACACGGTCAGGATGAACGGATCCGACTCGCTGAATGGAAAAACACATTGGATTTTTATTATCGGGTTATAAGCCGTTTTTGATCTGAATCCTTCAGCGCTAATGCAGGTTTTTGTAATAAAAGATTGCGAGCTGTGTCCGGTCACGCAACGATAATTTTTCTAAGATGACACTGATGTAATTCCTGACGGTTCCCTCGCTGAGAAAGAGTTTAAGGGCAATCTCCCTGTTACTCAGTCCTTCGGCTACGAGAGCCACGATTTCACCTTCGCGTTCGGAAAGGTCAAAGGACTCATTATCCTTTTTCCCCCGTTCCTTCAAGAGCATTTCGGGAATTCTGGATACGATTTCATCACCAAAGATGCTCTGCCCCTGTTCAACTGCCTTGAGCGCCGGTACGATCGTCTCAAAATCCTGTTTGAGAAGATACCCCTTTGCCCCCATTCCGAGAACCTTCACGATATACTCATCATCGTTGAAGGTCGTCAGAAACAGGATACGGGCGGACGGATGCCTCACCAGTATCTTTTTCCCGGCTTCAAGCCCCGTCATCCCACCCATCCGGATATCCATCAGGAGGATATCCGGATGGTGAACCTCGTACAGCGCAACGGCATCCTCCCCGGAATAACCCACAGCTTCCACCGTTATGCCGCTCGCTTCCACAATTCTCTTTAATGCGGAGCAGACAAGTTTGTCATCGTCGACTATGATGAGCTTCATGCGTCATCCTCCTTCGGAATGGATACAAACACCTTGAACCCTGCCGTGGTGTCTATGTTGAAGTTTCCCTTCAGACTTTCGACCCGAGCTCTGATGTTGTTGAGTCCCATCCCCTTCTCAAGACTGTATGCCGGATCCGTTCCGTTATCCGAAACGATTATCTGATAAAAACCGGGATGTTCCCTTGCCGTAAGGGATACAAAGGTTGCGTCGGAATGTCTGATAATGTTTGATAGCGATTCTCTCACAATTGCTATAATGGCATATTTGACATTTGCCGGTTGCTTCTCGTTCATATCATAATCCAGCGTGATTTTACAAAAGGTAAAATTCCTGACGAATTTTTCCAGCTGATAATACAGATTAATAGAGTCATCGTGCAGATCATGGACACTCTTACGAATGCTGTTCATCCCCGTTGTCAGCGTATTTTTAAGATCCGAAAGCCGCTGTCGTTCCTCATCATCCTGAACCGTGGCCATCAAGGCTCCGACCTGAAGGATGGAACTCGACATGACGTGTCCCACACTGTCGTGAATCTCTCTCGCAATCCTGTTTCTCTCGTTCAACGTCGCGAGGTTCACCTCATAATCCTGCTTTTCCATCAGCTCCCTGTTTTTCATTTCCAGACTCCGTGACAACTCCACCATGTCATCGCGGAGGTTGATATATTCTCCTCTCAGCCGCTCGAGATGAACGGTGTGATATTTGATGATATACGAAACAAATATAAGCGGAAGCAACATCGGCAGGGCTTGCTCAGAATCCGTATGGAAATTCACAACGATGGGAATCAGCAGGGAAATAATCACGGGAAACTGCCTTTCCATGAAGCAGTCATAACAGATCAGCGGGATGAAATACAGCAGATCCGGAAAGAAGAAGCTCAACAGGGAAAAGGTGATTATTCCCACCCCCTTCTGAAAAGGCTTCTCAAAATAGCTGTTCAGGGCACTGATGATCGTCACAAGAATGACCGGCACGATCATGTACACCGAACTTGAAAAAAAGGCGTATATAACGAGACAAACTGACAGAATGCCCGCCTTATCGATCATGTTTCTCATGTTTTTCCCCGCTTCCGTTTCAGATTAAATTCCCTGTCGGAAAATATAGTATCACAGAACGGTTCAAAGAAAAAGGACTTTGGCAACTCATGACATTTGTCATATCAGACACAGACACCTGTCACTTATAATCCCTGAGCTTTTCGCCTATACTAGAATCAAATGAAAGAGGAGGGAACAAATATGATGATTTCAGTCAACAATCTGGTAAAAAGGTACGGTGATCTCGTTGCCCTTGATCATCTGAACCTGGAAATAAACGAAGGAGAGATCTTCGGTCTGCTCGGTCCGAACGGTTCCGGGAAAACAACGGCCATCAACTGTATACTGGCACTCCTGAAATACAGCAAGGGGACGGTGAAGGTCATGGGACAGGACATGTCACCGGATGCCTACAATATAAAAAAGGATATCGGTATCATCACACAGGACGTGGCCGTATTTGAGGAGCTCACCGTCTCCGAAAACATAGACTATTTCTGCGGCCTGTATATCAAAGATAAGCGTCAAAGAGCCCCATTCGTAGAAGAGGCGATCGTCTTTACCGGACTCGAGGATTACAGAAAGTTCTACCCGAAAAAACTCAGCGGCGGTCTGAAAAGGAGACTGAATATTGCCTGTGGTATCGCACACAAACCCAGATTGATCATTCTCGACGAGCCGACGGTAGCCGTCGATCCGCAGAGCCGAAACCGGATTCTCGAGGGGATAAAGGAACTGAACCGAAAGGGTTCCACCATCCTTTACACCTCTCATTATATGGAGGAGGTCGAGAGTATCTGCACGCGAATCGCCATCATGGATAAGGGAAAGGTCATCGCTTCCGGGACAAACAACGAATTAAAAGCTATGATCAGTCTCGGCGAAAAGATTACCGTTGAAGCCTTTCAGCTGGAAAAGGAGACACAGGAACAGTTAAGATCACTGAAAGGCGTTCTTTCCGTCGATTATTCGGATAATCTGCTCACCGTCAAATCACAGCGCGGCAGAAATAACCTGGTACACGTGCTGGATCACCTCAAGAAGCAGAACATCTCATTCAACAAGATCTACTCGGAAATGCCTACCCTGAACGATGTCTTCCTTGAGATAACCGGCAAAGAATTAAGGGACTGAGGTGATTATTCATGTTCTTGCATGCCTTTACATATAATCTGAAAACGATACTGAGGAGTAAGGAATCCGTCTTCTGGTCCCTGCTTTTTCCGATTCTTCTCAGTACGATGTTTTATTTTGCATTTGGAAATCTGACCGACAGTGGAAATTTTCAGATCATCGATATCGCAGTGGTTGAATCCGACGAGGTACAGAAGGGTTCACAGTTTTACACGGTCCTGTCTTCCGTATCCGATATCGACGGTCAGAACTCGCCGGATGATCTGTTTCACGTGGTCAGTGTTTCACCGGAAGAGGCGGATGAACTGTTGAAAACGGGTCAAATTTCCGGATATATCACCTTTGAAGAAGCTATTCAGCTTGTCGTATCCGGAACGGGATACGATCAGAGTATCATCAAGGCCTTCCTCGATGAATACCAACAGATCACCTCTACGGTAAATGAGATTATAAAAGAAAATCCCGCTTCCATTTTTAAAACCGTCATGAGTGCAATTAGTCGGACAGATTATTTCAATCGAACTTCCATATCCACTTCAGGGATGGATATCATCGTTAACTTTTTCTACGCTCTACTCGCCATGACATGCCTGATGGGGTCGACAACTTCTGTATTTGAGATTAATAAACTACAGGCCAATCAGTCAGCGCTTGCGGCAAGGATAAACGTCGCACCGATACAGAAATTCAAGCTATTTCTGTACAACATAAGCGCCATTATTCTCTTCCAGATCGTGGTTGTTCTCATCGTTCTGGCTTATGTGATGTTCGTTCTCGGGATCGACTTCGGAACTAAATCCGCCTTCATCGTTCTGACCTGTATCATAGGCAGTATTGCCGGGGTCTTTTTCGGAACGGCAATAGGAACTATCGGAAAGTCAGAAGGGCTTAAGGTAGCCCTCACCGTTGGTGGAACCCTGTTCAGCAGTTTTCTCGGCGGTCTAATGGCAACGGGCGTAAAGTACTACGTTCAGGAAAATATGCCCCTTGTCAGCTATCTGAGTCCGGCCAATCTGATCACCGATGCCTTTTACAGTCTTTATTATTACGATGACTACTCCCGTTTCTCTATCAACATCATCGTATTAGGCCTCATTTCAGCACTTTTCTGTGCCATCACCTGTCTTGTTTTAAGGAGGAAGAATTATGCAAGTCTTTAAAGCGTATTTCAAAATCATTAAAAAGAATCTGCCGATGCTGTCAATATACATGATTATCTTCATGGCCGTTGCAATAGGAACGACGTCTTCCAATCAAACAAACGGTATTTCAAACTTTACCGAGGCAAAAAGTCGTATTGCCCTCATCAACGAAGACAGTGGATCAGCCTTTTCCGATGGTCTGGAAGACTATATCCGAAAGAATACCGTAATTGTCAATATCGAGGATGAGGAGGAAGCTCTCCGGGATGCCCTGTTTTTTGAAAAGATCAATTATATATTGAGGATTCCCAAAGGCTTCTCGGATGATTTCATGAACGGCAGGGCGTGTACGCTGGAAGAAACACAGGGCCTGGACAAGACATCCGGTATCTTTACCGAAACACTCCTGAATAAGTTCCTGAATATTGCCAGTCTTTATGCGGGAAGTGGCATGACTCAGGCGGAAACGGTTGAAAAGACCCTGAATGACCTGTCTCTGGATACTACGGTGATCATGAAAAACTTTGACAGCGGCTTGTCCGATGGACAGAAGATTTCATACTTCTTTAATTCAGCCTCCTATTCACTCACCATCATCGTAATTTTCGCAATAGCGACATTTATGCTGATCTTTAACCAGAGTCTCATCAAGCACCGCACACTCTGTTCGCCTTTGAGTCAAAACCGGGTCTCGGCTCAGATCCTTCTCGCCAATCTCTGTCTTGCAATCGCCGTCTGGGGAATAACGATGATCTGCGGTCTTGTAATGTACGGAACCGAATTGTTCACACTCAACGGATTTCTCTGGGGTCTGAACCTGTTCATCTTTTCACTGGTCGCCCTATCCATCAGTTTTTTCGCCGGAAATGTGATCAAAAGCAGACAGACCATCAGCGCCGTCGCCAACACCATTGCACTCGGATTCAGTTTTATCTGTGGCGCCTTTGTCCCGCAAAACCTGCTGGGTCCCAATGTCCTGTCATTCGCACGTTTTCTGCCGACATACTGGTACATCCGGGCCAGCAATCAGATTGGCACGTTGAAAACGTTCAGTGGTGAGGCCGGAGAAACGGTCATCATCGCTTTCCTGATTCAGCTCGGTTTCTTTGCGGCGATCATGGCCGTTTCACTCGTCATCAGCAAACAGCGCCGCGTAGAATCCCTTGCCTGATAGAGATGCTTTTAAAATATAAACAAAAAAAGGCCTCCTCGGTTTTGATACCGGGGAGGCCTTTTAAAAACTTATCTACTTTTCCCATCTTTTAAAAGCAGCTTCTAACACATCATGAGCTATCCTTTCACTTTCTTCTGAAACAGACAATTGATGTAAAATCCTTTTCCATTGCTCATCATTCGCCGCTTCCGACAATCTTATCAGAAAGATCTGTAACAGTTCTTCCAGTTTTACCGGAGTCAGTGAAATCGTCTGCGCGAAACGAATCCAGTTCTATCATATCATCCGCAATATCCACCAGACTCGTTCCGATTGAGCGAACCTGCCGCCACATTTCATCGGAAGCCTTATCTCCCATAAACTTTTCCGAATAAAAATCCGCTTTTCTGGCATTCGTCTGTAAGAACAAATCAAATTTTTTAAGAACATTTCCTATAAAACCCCAGATAGCAACGCCAAATGCCGCAAATATCCCCGAGATAATTAAAGGTAACCAGTTTTCCATATTTTTCCTCCTTATTGTACAAAGTAAATTCCTATCACGGTGGCTATCACCGTTCCAACTATTTTTAAGACTTCTATCAAGGTCTTCCCTTTCAACTTTTCCCTTTGTGTGTTTAACTGAAACATCTGAGTTCCAGTCGCCTTAAACATCTCAAGAATCTGATTGACAACCAGGCTGATAAACTCGTTACGCCAGCCGTTATCGATATGCTGGCGTAACGCCTTAACCTCTTTATCCGTTTCTGCCTGTTTAGAAATTAGATCCTGTACCAGGGCCTTCAACTCATCCTGATTCCTGTCCTGTTTTCGGCTTCTCATTTCACTTATTTTCTTTCCGAAGTCGGATTTATACTCTATTTCCCGCATTAAATCACTTCCTGAACCGCCACTTCCGTTACCACTGCATCAGGATCATAGCATTTGAGAGTCTTTCGGGGCCCATTATCTTTCCTGTAATCTATGTAAGTATAATTATCATGCGTTGTGAATCTGTAAGCGACAAATTCGATTTGAGTCTCTTCTTCGTTAATTGGTAAATGAAAAATACCTTTCTCTCTTTTTAAAGCGTCTTTAAACGAGATCTTCGTGTATTTTTCACGGCTGCTGAGCGTATAAACAGCGGTATTAAAGACAGGAATTGCCGTCTCAGCAACTGTACTCACTGAATAAGAAACAGGAAAAACACTTCTTGGAATTAAAATTCCCTCTTGAAAACTTTCTTTTCGTGAATTCAAATCCTGATAGACTTGAAATCTGAAATTCCCTTCAAGCGGTTTGATGACGGTCCCAACCGGTTTGAGACTTTTTAGATTAAAAGATATAGGATCAGAAGCACTCATATGTTTGTTGAATGTTTTCATTTTTGATAACAGAAAATTTCCATCCAAATCGTAAAGATATATCCAAAGACGATACTCTCCGTTCCCAAATAGATCCCTTAAAATAAAACTCCACTTGTATTTGGCCTTGATACCTGTCAACGGTTCAAATGAACACTCAAAATCACAATAATGATCATTATTGATATCTTTTATTTCAAAAAACACACTTTTCATCTTTCTGCCATTATTTGGATTAACATCTGAAGGATCATTGGGATAGATAACGCCAGTAGCCAAATCAGTCCAATTGTCTTCAGTAACACGACCAATCAGTCTATTTAACGTCAGGGTTCCTGATTCAGATTCAGAAAAAGCTACAAAATTGAATTTCCCTCTCATCTTCTGATCTATAAAATAATTAACCGTATTGTTCGATAAATTATCTGAAACATTCTCAGGTACTGATTTAAAATAAACAGGTTCGATCTCTACTTCATAATTCGATAAGTTTTCAGCGTTGGGAATTTCTATCAACTGTTTCCATTCATCAGCAAGGGCCGGATGACTTTTTTCAAACGCTGCTATCAGCTGCCTTTGAGATTTATTTAAGCTATCATTGGCCTTCATCTTCTCAACAAAAACAGAAGGTAAGTCTTCATCCCTTGCGCTATACCCTTCCAGATCCCATATATTCTTTCCAATATTCCATGTAGCGGAACTTATATCTATTTTAAATGGAACTATATCAACAATCGTATTATCGCTATTCGATATTTTTGAATTCATATTCAGCAGATCTACAAAAGAAATAGTCGAATCCACGACAGTGAATTTATGTTTTTCCGCTTTTTCTGCAGCCAGCCAGGCAAGGGTCTTCTTATGCCAGTCTGAATCAGTTGAAATGATGGAACTCGAAAACTCTTTCGATCTCTTGAAATCATTTCCTGAAACATCGATGGTTTCCGACATTTCATCCTGCTTAATGGCCGTTCCGTATATCCTGAAATCGTATATCTCCCCTCCAAATTCATCGTCGCAGAGAAATTTCATCTCCATCTTAAAAGGATCCCTTAAGGCTCCATAATTCAGATCGCCCCCGTCTTCAGCTACAATATTCTTTCTCCAGGTTTCCTGATCAATCACCACTTGACGGGCATCAAAAGAATGATCGGTTACCTTCACAACCGGATTCTCAAATTCAACATAATAAGTCGTATCGTCGGATTTTGGATAACCCGGTTTTTCAACGTAAAACACATCCTCATAAGAGGCCCCTCTGAAAACGAGAGAATCCAGAATCTGTGTCTTTCTCTTAAACTTGAGCGTGAAATAATTATATTGTCTCGGCAGATCAGATATCTCATGGGCTGAAATCTGATCTGCTGTCAAATGCATAAGGGGTTCTGCCGAATACTCTTTCAGTGAAGCAAACTGAAAACGGATTAATCCGCCTTTTGTTTCTGTATCCGTCACATCCGAAAAAACCCTTCCCTGTACACTTTCCGCTATCTCACGCAGGATTTCGGATAATTTAGTATCCTCTTCGATAAAGTAAAATGGAATGACCGGATCCTCATACAGCTCAGGTACTATACGGACAGCAAAACCAGCTTGATCCGACAACCACTGACAAACTGTTGAAAGACGATCATTCATAAAAACGGCCGCTGGCAGGGGCATATCCTTCTTGAAATAGATGGCATCCCTTGCCACAATTCTTTTTTTACTGCTGTCTTTCGTCTCTGTGATCTTTTCAACGATGAAATACAACGTGTT
>ERZ795048.1606-NODE-1606-length-19831-cov-32.978155_pt1 | contig 19831 bp, 14 predicted proteins | sample MGYA00375132_ERZ795048 | MGnify/ENA primary metagenome ERZ795048 (study PRJEB30177, sample SAMN05720225) | activated sludge metagenome | isolation source: Anaerobic digester | place: Hong Kong | collected 2014-12-17 ... | reverse complement strand
ACCTTCGCATGCTGAATGTTGTACGGGAATGCCTGTATGTAAGGCTGTATAGCCACTTTTCCTGCTTCAACACGGTTCAGTCCTTTAAGAGTCCCCTCTTTTACAGTCTCGCCGGGAGCTGACATCCTCTGTTTATCACCTGTATAGTGACTGGGGTAGAGCATGGGGTAGATCGCATCCATATATGGAGCGAAGACTTCAACTTTCTGGCCTATGTAATCATTTTTATTATAAACAATCCTTCCGAAAAGGTCTGCTGACAGCTTTACTTTTTTCGCGTCAGTGATCTTTTTAAAGTCAGCGAGGAGCCCCTCAATGAAAGCGTATTTCTTTTTAAGAGGGTAGGGAGCGCCGCCGTCTGCAAACCTGATATAGTCAAGCTGTACTTCGTCAAATCCCGCATCTGCCGAGTCAGAGGCAAGTTTGTGGAGAGCCTTAATATGCGTGTCAGAAACAGGGAGCTTTGTTATACCGTCCTGGAAGCAGACCATCCTTGCTGTGACGAAGATATTTTCGCTTTTAAGATAATCGATAACTTTACTGTTCACTTTAAACCTGGTGCTTCCGTAAGAGTGAACATCCATTACAAACATATTTATCCCTAGGGGCTTACCCTTTTCAACAAGCTGCTTCATGAACTCAAGGCTGCGCCCTTTATGATTGGGGATATAGAGCGCACGCATGACAGATTTATCCTGCTTTAAACTTTCAGCAAATGTATAATCATCAGACTGCACTGTTATAAAAAGTGTAATAAGAGCTGTAATAAACAGCATCCTGCATTTAAAATTAGTACGCATTTTCAGATATCCTTATTCTATAATCGGGCTTAAAGAAAGCATCCGCACCGGGGTTATTTTAATTTCTGCTTAAATGTCGGATCAGGTGTGAGGTGTGTCAACAATAATGTTTTAATTACTGAAGATTTATATGGAAGTTTACCATGCCTGGAGCGGGTAAACTTCTTTAATATACCATTTTACGATTGAATTAAAACATCAAATTGTCATTTCGAAGAAGCGTCAGCGACTGAGACGACCGCAGTAGAGCTGGAAGCTAATCTATCTTTTAACAATAATTTATAGATTTCTCACATACGTTCGAAATGACATTGTCCTAATTATTTCGTAAACCGCTATAGTTAAACTTTACTTTATATAGAATACCCAGGTATATCTGTTAAATCCTTTCAGCTCAACATCTCCGCTGCACCCTTTTGTCCCTTTTGCTGATGCGTCAAAGTGGTGCATTCCGCTGTTAACAGGGAATGTCTGCTTCTTTTTTGTTGCAACAGTTATTGATTTTTTTGTAGCACCGGATGTGACAACTTTTATTGTTCTGTCTGTCTGGTTGTCTATAACAAGTTCCGGTTTGCTTGATGCAATCTTTGTAACTTCAAAGGGTCCGTTAGGCCCGCTGCCGAAGTCCATGTTAATCAAATCCGCAATTTTTGTTACATCGCTCACACTGACTTTATCTTTCATTTTTTTTACAGTGCTGCAATCTGTGAGAACAAGTGTCACTGAACATATGAGTATCAGCAGATTTAGTTTTTTCATTCTTTTACCTCTGTGGTTTATTATAATGTTTCCAGGCGATTACTCTTCGGCTTTATAATTAAGGAAAATAATTTATGGAAGATTTCAAATAAAAATCAGTATTTATTCCTTAACTTTTTTCAGGCAATAAATGCTCTATTACCCCCGCCGCCGAAGGCGGCGGGGGTATATAATTCATTACTTTACACTAAAAAGTATCTTTAGGAATTATTACTGAATAAAAATATAATTGATATTGATTAATTTATCTGTATAAGCAGATAATTGCATAAATACCTGGTGTATTAGTCAAAAAAAACAAAGTCCTGTGAATTTGAAATAACAAAAACTGCAAAAGAGGAGCTTTATATGTCAGATTACGACGTGATTATTATTGGAGCAGGTAACGGAGGCCTCACTGCTTCAGCAGCCCTGGCCCAGGCCGGTAAGAAAGTCCTTCTTCTTGAAAAGCATAACATCCCCGGAGGGTGCGGAACCAGTTTCCGCAGGGGGAGATTTGAGTTTGAGGTTGCCCTTCATCAGCTCAGCGGGATGGGTTCAGCAGAGAAACCGGGTCCACTCCGTCATATACTTAAAAAACTTGAAATTGAAGATAAAATTGAATGGGTAGAGATGGATAAACTTTACCGCGTCGTACTCCCCGGCAGACTGGATATTACTCTCCCCGCTGAAAAGGAAGCTGCAATTAAATATCTTGAGGAGAAGTTTCCCGCGGAAAAGGAACAGTTCAGGAAGTTCTATGATTTCGTGTATAAATATCTTTTTGAATCATTTACAGTATCCAAGACACCTGAAGACCAGGTGGAGAGGGAAAAGTTTCCCCTTTATTTTAAATATAACCTGAAGAGTTCCCAGGAGGTTATGGATGAGTTTTTTAAAGATCCTCTCATTCACCTCTCGCTGAATGTGTACTGGTCATTCATGGGGCTCCCTCCGTCAAAGCTCCCCTTTGATATTCTGGCAGGTAATATTTTTATATACATGGAATTCAAGCCTTATCACCTCAAGGGGGGCTCACAGGTGATGTCAACCGCTCTCACAGAGACAGTTCTGAAATACGGCGGAGATATAAAGTTTAACTGCGGAGCTGAAAAGATCATTGTTGAAGGGGGAGCCGTACGCGGAGTGTTAACTGAACATGGTGACAAATTCACCGCTCCTTATGTTGTCTCAAATATCTCCCCTGTGAGGACATATGTTGATATGATTGATGAATCCCTTGTCCCTGAAGAGACCCTTTATAATATGGGTAACAGCAGGACCAGTGTGTCAGCATTCACCCTTTACATTGGCCTTGACTGTGAGCCTGAGAAGCTGGGATTCAAAGAATCGATGAATCTTTTTTACGCGCTCAGTGATGTTAATGACAGTTTTGCCGCTGCGAGGAGGCTTGATACTGATGAGGATGGATTTATCGTGAGCTGCTACACCCTTGATGATCCGCACTTTTCACCTGCCGGGACAAGCCAGGTCGTTGTAGTGTGTCTTAAATACGGGGAGCCATGGATGGAACTCCCACCTGAACTTTATCATGAAACAAAGTACAGGTGCGCAGACACTCTCCTCCGCCGTGTTGAGGAACAGTTCCCGGGGTTCAGGGAACATATTGAAGAGATTGAAGTTGCAACCCCTCTTACGCACTTGAGGTACTTAGGGCATCCCAATGGAGCAGTATACGGCTTTGACCAGGACCTGAAGGACACAGGGATCTTTATGCAGAAAAAATCTCCAATACAGGGTCTCTACTTTGCAAGCGGATGGGTTGAGGTGAACGGTTTCCAGCCTACTCTTACAGCGGGGTACTCAACTGCACGAAGGATGCTTAAGAAGATGAACGGGGAGGGGAAGTAGCATGAAAAACTATGTTAAACATATAGATGGATATAATGATGTTGAAATGGAGGTTGAGATCAGCAGAAAGTACGGTAAAGATTACCGTGCTGAAAAGGGGAGAACAGGAAGGATAATTGATCTTTACCATCCTGAAGTTATTGATCTTACTGTTTCTGAAATTATCAAAGAGAGCATCACAGCGAAAACATTCAGGCTTGTTTCAAAATCCGGGTATCTTCCGCCTTTTCAGGCGGGGCAGTATATCAATGTTTACGGTGAGGTGCAGGGGATCCGCACAAGCAGGCCTTACAGTATATCATCCTCTCCACGGCAGAGAGCATACTATGATATTACAGTTGCACGGATAGAAAACGGTTTCGTCTCTGACTATCTACTTGATAAAGTTAAGAGGGGTGATTCACTTCAGAGTTCTGCGCCGTCAGGGAATTTTTATTTTAACCCGCTGTTTCACAGCAGAAACTCTGTCTTTATAGCAGGGGGGAGCGGGATTACACCTTTTGTGAGCATGATCCGTGAGATATGCGACGCGGGTCTTGAGAGGAGTGTCACCCTCTTATACGGTAACCGCACAACGTCGAATATACTCTTTCATGACGAGCTTGACAATCTTGCTTACAGGTATCCGAATTTCAAATACATCCCTGTAATTGCAGAACCCCCCATGGGATATAAAGGTGTCCGGGGCTTTATCAACGCCTCATGTATTGAAAAATGCGTAATGGATCTTTCTGACTGCACCTTCTATATATGCGGGCCTGAAGCAATGTATGATTACTGCATCCCTGAACTTGAAAGCATGAATATTCCGGCAAAAAGAATAAGGAAGGAGATGTTTTCCTGCTCTTCAGATATTACTAAAGAGCAGGGTTGGCCCGGGAATCTTACAGGGAACGAGGAGTTCACTGTTAAAGTTAAAGGGAATAAAACTGTCAGGGCCAGGTCAGGAGAGACACTCCTCGCGTCACTTGAAAGGGAAGGGATTATTGTTCCCGTGAACTGCAGATGCGGGGAGTGCAGTATCTGCAGGGTTAAGCTTGTATCAGGGAAGGTTTTCATGCCGAGAGGGGTGCTTCTGCGTGAAGCGGATGTAAAGTTCGGCTATATCCATTCATGCAAGGCTTATCCCCTTGAGGATCTTGAGATTATTCTGTAGGAAAAATATTGGGCGGTCACAAAAACTCCGTTTTTGTGACCGCAGGGAGCCCTGCGGGGCTTATAAAGGGGCTACCGCCCCTTTAACCCCTTAGAAATATAGTTATTGGGACTTCCCTGTTTTAATACATCAGTATTTATTCCTTAAATTTTTTCAGGGAAGAGGTATATAATTCAGGCAGGGTAATAAAAGCGGGAGATATTCTGATCCCGCTTTTATTGTTCCGGCATATTGCTTTAATTTAACTATCTCATTGATTCTTTGCTTAGCGAGGAGTCTGAAACTGATTTATTGTACTCAACAGATTTAATTCTGAGCTCGGTATTCCCTTTACCGTCAGCCATAGACATTACAGCACGGAATGGTGTCAGTATCCCGTTAACTTTTTTTACATCGTAGTTTTCTATATATTTGTGGAGAGTGCCGTCTTTATAAATATCCGCACGAACAATAAAGAAGTCTGTTTTCCTGACGTAGAATACTGCCTTTGAGTATACATTATCATTTCCTGCAGGTGCGGCCTCAACCTTGTAGCACTTTGCTCCGGCTGCATCTGTTTCCCCTGCAAGGGTATAGTTATATGAATCTATATCACGGGACTTCATATCTTCATAATAGAAATGAGAGTTTACAAATGGCTGTGTCCTTTCCCCTGTTGCAATCCTTTTAACCTTCCCTGATGACATCATGAGCCACTGGTCATCCTCACCTTTTTTATGTGTATGAGTCAGAAATTTTATCTTTGTGGGCTTTGTGAATTTAATGAGAACCTTTTCATCTTTGCCTGCTTTTTTCCCGGTTAATTCAAACTCTTTTTCAGTTGAAGAACTCCCTTTGTTAATGGTCATTATTACAGATGCCTTAACTGTGTCAGGCTGTTTCAGGGCTTCCGATTTATCCATAATCTGACGTCCTGTCATGGCATAGATGTTCCCTGCTGTTATAATGAATAACAAAGCTGTAAACAGAATTTTTTTTCTCATAATATACTCCTTCATATATCGTTGTTTTATTTTATACAAATTATCAGTTGGCGTCTCTTGAGTTCAGAAACCGCAGTATCCTGCTTCTCACTGTAATGTTGATTAAATTCAAGTACCGGTTAGCTGTTATTGAATTTTTAAATATAACATAAGGCTCAGTAATTATTCGTGGAATAATTACTCTGCTCTCTTCAGGATTGAACTCCGTCAGCTTTATAAGCGCAGGGAGAATAAGTATTGCCCCTGCAGTTGTGGTGATGAAAGTAAAACCCAGCAGAATTCCGAAGAGAAAAATCGGTTTGAACTGCGATATGACAAGTACAGAGAAACCTGCAATAAGGGCAAGGGCGGTAAAAATAATAGCTTTACCCCCGGTTTTAAGTGTATGATTGACAGCATCATCTATTGATGAAAATTTTTGTGCTGCGTGACGGTAGGTGTTCAGAAAATGAATGGTGTTATCAACTCCAATACCTATTGTAATGGATGCAATTATTGCAGTTGCTATATCCAGTTTTATCCCTGTCCATCCCATGATTCCGAAGTTTACAATAACTGCAGTAATTATGGGGACAGCGGAGATTAATCCGGCAGCAGTATTGCGGAACAGTACAGAGACAATCATGGTAACAGCAATAAACGAAAGAAGAAGGCTCCACATCTGTCCGCGTACAACATATTTAGCAAGACTAATAATAATCAGCGGTTCACCGCTGATGGTAACTCCGTAGCCTGAACTATTGAGTTCGCTGTTGAAATGTGTTCTGATTTTTTCAACAATGCGGCTGATATCTGCTGTGCCTAACATCGCGTCTTCGCTCTCAGATAACCTTGCAAAAATATTTACTGTGCGGAATTCCGGGTCTACATAGGGCTCAAATTCATCGATTCTACCATCGGAGTTTTCATCGTTCCCTGAATAAATTTCCAGATAATCAATAAGATCTGTTTTTGAATCAGGGATTGAATAGAAGGCCGGGTCATCATTATGCATTGCCATATTTATTGTACGGATGAAATCTCCGAATGCGTCTGTTCTCCCTATGTGGAGATTTTTATTCTCCGGAGATGTGAGCCATCCCCTGAGCTCTTCAGTTTTATTGAGAAAGCCGGGATCTTTAACTCCGTCAGTCTCCCCTGAATCTATCAGTATGTTGAGGCCCATTGTGCCGCCGAACTTCTTCCCGATTTCACAGCTTGACCTGTTTATATAATCAGACCGGCTGAAATACGATTGAAGTGAGGTCTCAGATTCAAGCTGGAATATCCCTGCAGCAGAAACTGCAATAATTACAACTGCACCTGCAATAACTTTCCCCGGGTGTTTTACTGCAAGTATCGAGCATACATCCAGTATCGATAAAACAATGCCCCTGTCCCGGCCTGCTGCTCTTCCGGCACTCTCTCCCGGGGATTTTCTGATATCAATGAATGTGAATACAGCAGGGATAAAGAGTGATGCAATGAAAACTGCAAAAGCTGTTCCGAGAGCTGCAAATATCCCCCATTCAAAAATTGAAGAAACCTGTGTTGCCATGTTTGTTAAAAAACCTGTAATTGTAGTGACACCGGCAAGAAAGAGAGTCATCCCCACCATCTGCATTGATGTAAAAATCCCCTCTGCTTTATCACTCCTGATCTTTTCCGAATCAATGAGAAACCTGTTCATTATATGAATTGAGTATGAGCTCCCCACTGAGATAATGAGAGGGGGGAGCGATATTCCTATTACTGAAATTTTAAATCCGAGATGCCCCATGAGCCCCAGTACCCATGCATCTGCCATTATGAGAGTAATAAGCGGTATCACAACTCCCTGAATTGTCCTGAAATTAAGATAGAAGATGATACAAACAACAAACAGCACCAGCGGGACAAAGAATTTAAGGTCTCGCTGCATGTAGTCAATAATCTGCCTGTAGAGTACGGGCGCTCCCTGGGTTGTTATCTTTAAACTGCCGGGGCTATTGTAGCTTTCAGCAATCTGTCTGATTTCACCTGCTATGTCGCTGTGATCATTGGATTCAGAGAGGCGCACAAAAATTCCGAAGTCTGTAATATCCCCTTCATTGTTTTCAGCGTAGATCCCGTTTCTGAATGCGGGATTTCTTTTTAGAAGTTTTTTAAAATCATCGAACTCCTTATCAGTGGATGGCAGGATTCTTTTGCCATTATCATCAGCAGGGATAAGATCATAAGCTGTGAGGGTATCATCTCTGCCTGAAAGATCCTTCATTGTAAAAGGGGAGAGGATCATATTAACATACTCTTTCGTTTTAATGTCACGGGTCTCTTCCAGGGATGACTTCAGGCTTTTCAGTTTCCGTATCGAGATTATATCATCGGGAGATAGTCCGCTGCCGAGTTTCCGTTCAACTGTTTTTGCGAAGAGCGGGTCTCCGGAAAGAGTGTTGATTAGATCTTTTTTCGTCACAGGAGTTCTGCTCTGAATCAGTGAATCGATGCGGGCGATCCTTTCCGACTCTCTCTCTTCATTATATGATTTATACTCTTCAATCTCACTTATGATATTATCTGTCTCTCTGAAGACCGATTCACTGAACAGGCTTTCAGATGAAATATCAATAATAATGAACTTCCCGTTATTGCCGTAAACCTGCTTCAGATTTTCATTTGTGATATACTCTATATCATGCTGCGGCATCATCACATCGAGAGAGTTTTCAAACTGAATCTTCGTGAGCCCGGTGCATGCAATTACTGTAACAACTGCGAGAAATAGCAGTGAGCCCTTAGGATGATTTACAGGAATTCTGAAAAACTTGTCGAAAAGCAGTTTCATGATTCAGCTCCGGCGCTGTTTACAACTGCATGAATGATAAGAGTTTTAAAACCTGTGATGGCCTGTTCAATTGAAAGGTTATTGGAGAGAATATAATCGGGATTTAGAATCCTTTCCGCGGAAGCCATGGCCATATCTGTTGCTATTACTGGATCTATATCCCGGTAGAAATCTCCGGAGTTAATCCCCTCAACAATTGTCTCTTTAATAAGTTCCCTTGTGGATCTGATAATATCTTCGATTCGCAGGTTGATTTCAGGGTAGCCGGTTTTTATATCATGCAGCACCGGTGTGGAAATACTCCCCAGCACTCTGTATAAACTATCAAATAAATCATTCAGCTTATCCAGGGGCTTTTTCCCGGAATGCTTTATCTCATCAAATATCCCGGCAAGCTGATCAAGTATATCGTCCATTATCCTGACAACCATATCAGTCTTGCTGTCGAAATATTTATATACGGTCTTTTTGGATATCCCGCATTTTTCGGCAATTATATCTATAGTTATCTGTTTTATACCGAAGATCTGAATCAATTCCGCAAATTTTTTAAGAATCTGCTCACTTACCTGTAAATTACTTGACTTGACCATTGATGTATCCTTAATTTCGTTTTTAGGAAACTTTAGAAACTAAAATAGTTTCCATTTATAGATTTGTCAAGAATAATTGATTTTTTTCATATCAGCAGGAGGAAAATGAAGGGTTTAAATAAGATTTTCCTGATTTTTGCACTTACTTTGTGCCTGGTATTTCCCGGCCTGATGCCGTTATCAGCTTCCGGAGAGGATGAAACTCCGGAAATATCAGAGGAGGCATCAGACCTGAGCCTGGAAATCAGCGGTTTTATTGAAAATGAGAATATAATAAGCACATATACCTCTCAGGAACCTGCTGATATTAATAAGAAGAATGAGATCCGGAATAATCTTAAAATCCGGTATGGGGGGGAGAGGTATTATCTCCGCATTGTGTCAAACCAGTATATGATACCTCCCGGATTTAATGAGGAGTATAAGTATTCTGATGGTTTCGATGCAGGAAGGAACGGCAGAATTTCAGGTGACTTCTACGAAATCAATCCCCGGGAGTTATATTTTAACGCTTCATTCGAAAATCTGCGGTTCAGGGCAGGGAACCAGGTTTACGGCTGGGGTACTGCTGATGTTTTTAATCCCACTTCATATTTTAATTCATACGATTTCAGGGAGCTTGTATTTAAAGATGATGATGAGCAGAAGAATGGTGTCCCGTCACTCTCTGCAATGTTTTTTATTTCAGATTATACACTGGAGCTTGTTTATGTTCCGGTACATGTTCCTGCCCGGTTTGCTGCAGCGGGGAATTTCTGGGAGGTCCGTTACATGGAGGGGCCTTTCCCTGTATATGTTTCTGACGGTGGAGAGATGGAGGTCTCACTTGAAAATTCAGGCTGCGGCGCCAGGTTCGGAGGGACTTTTTTCGGGATAGATGCTTCGATAAGCGGATATCATGGCCCGGACCGTGATCCTCTCCTCCGCCCTGAACGGACTGTTTTAATCCCCAATGAACCTGTATCTATAGAAGTGAAACCTGAGTATTACAATGTAACATATATCGGAGCTGACATATCGATGAAATTCGAGAAGGTTACTCTGCAGGGGGAATTGAGTTTTTCACCGGATAAAACAGCAGTGATCCCGCAGCCGTATACAATTGATATGGAGCTCCCATTCGCAATAACAGAAACAAAAGCCCTCAGTTATGCTGCAGGATTCAATTACTATATACCTCTAAGCAGAATTCTCGAAGGGCATGAGGGGACAACTGTGTTTACCGTGGAATGGATGCAGACAGTCTATTATAAGCATGGCCTGATGAAGCCTTTCGTTACAGATCTTATTACAGGGAGAATTCAGGATGAGTTTATCAGCGGAAGGCTGAAACCTTCAGTGACCATTTTGTATGACACGGCAGAGAAGGGGGCGGCTGTTATGCCGGAGATTGTATGGGATTTTCAGAACGGGTTTTCATTTGAAGTATCGTACTGTTACATCACCGGGGATGATGGTTCAGTAATCGGATATTTTAAGAATAATGATTTTGCTTCTGTCAGGGGGCGCTATGAATTTTAAAAAGATTATTTTTGTAATACCTGCATTGATTATTGTTTTAAGCTCCTGCGGGGCGGAGTACAGTAATGAGCTTTCTCTGTCCGGTAAGATAATTGTTCCGCATGAACTTGCACCTGAAATAAAGGGGCCTGTCTTTGTCGGTGTTTCATATACCGATGATGTTGAGCTTATGAGAAGTGAGCCGCTGGAACAGATCGCAGTTATTGTGCCTGCTGAGGATTCCGGTTTTCATATAGATATCACTGAGAGCGGACTTAAGCCGGGTGACAATGTTTTTATTTTTGCTTTCGCGGATAATGATTACAGCGGAGGCATTCCGAATCCCACTGAAGGCGATATTGTGGGCTTTTTTGTGGATGAGGAGTCTCTTTCAACCAGGTTTACACTTAAACAGGGAGATTCAGTTGTTACTCTTAATACAGGTCGCAGGACTTATGATATCTCTCCTGAAGTTATCGGAGTTATTGAGGGGAGTGATGCAGGTGAAGTGATAATTATTGCATACGCCGGCGATTTTAATTCATTAAATTTTTCAGACCTTGATACAGATGCCATCATAGGATATAAGAAGATTAATAAAGGGAGCGCGCCATGCAGCTTTGAACTGAAAATTCTACCCTATATTACTCCTGCTAAATATTCCATGCCGATACTCGGTGTTTACATAATCGCGCTGCTGGACAGAAACGGCAACGGGATACCTGATGCCGGTGATACTATCGGTTTCCCTGTAAACGGTACAGCCGGGGATTACCCCATGGCCATGAATATACAGGACAGGGTGAACTCCTGCGGTAGTATACATTTCAGGAAAACAATATCTGAACCGGCTGATCCCGGTAATCCGATGAAAATTACAGGTACATTTGATGCGCCTGATGATTATGACGGCACACCAATGTTTATAGTTGTGGCAAAAAGCAGTGACCCTGAAGAGGTATTCACTAACATGGTTGATACTGTTAAATATTTCAGAAATGTTACCGCGGATTATAGCAGCAGTGATGGTGTATTCAGCTTTAATGAAGATCTTTCATCGAGCGGACTCTCTGAGGGTGACACTGTGATGATAATTGCATTGTGGGATAAGGATTTTAACGGAGGATTACCGGAGGCCACTGCCGGAGACATTACAGGGTTTCTGCAGAATAAGGGGGATTTCGCATACTCTGTTCCGCTGAACAGCGGAATTAATTCTGTATCAAAGGGTAGTGATGGAGATTATTTATTTAATGGTGCGGGCGGTTACGATTTTTCCCTGAAACGGAAAATTTACCGTCATTCAGCTTCAATAAAGTTCAAGCTTGAAAAAGGGAATCTTTCTGACACTGAATTTGCAAATGGAAATGTTGTGCAGGTAATAGCACTGCATGATCCGGAGGGTAATGCACTTGCGGATAAAAATATCGATATGGATAAGATTATTGCTTCAAAAAGGGTGCTTATTCAGCATGATATAAATTCAACTGTAACATCAAGGTACTCAATGAATGTGCTCCCTGCTATACCTTTATCAATACAGGGAGTTAACCCCGATGATTTTTATATTCCGGATATTTATATCGCTGCATTTCTTGACAGTAACGGCAACGGAAAACCCGATACAGGAGAGAAAGTTGCTTTTTATTACAAAACAGTTTTGTGGGTCATTGATACCCCTGATAAGATAACTCTGTATGATGGTGCTAATGTCCCGGGGAAAAATATAAAGTTTTCACAGACATATTAAAAAAAACTGCTGTATCACCAGTAACCATGTGATGATACAGCAGCATAGAATGAGTATTCAGTGATTATATAAAAAAACGGCAAACTTTAGCAGATTCAGTTAATCTTATTGGATCTTCTCCAGATATTCATCTTCTCTGCGTCTTTTGCAAGCTCATCCCTGAAATCAGGGTGCGCGAGGTTAATCAGACTTTCGGCTCTTGCCCAGAGAGAGAGCCCCTTGATGTTAACAACGCCGAATTCAGTTGCGATTGTACTTGTCACTGATCGTGGTATTGTTACAACTGAACCATGTGCAAGGTTCGCTTTAATCTTTGAATGGAGCTTACCCTCCTTGTCCCTGAAGGTTGACGGCAGGCAGAGAACAGCTGTCCCCCCCTTTGATTCATAAGAAGCCCATGTGAAGCTCAGAGCCCCCCCTGTTCCTGAGTACTGGGTCTGGCCTATTGTTTCAGAATTTGCCTGCCCCAGGAGGTCAACTTCCAGTGTGGCATTGATGGAGAACATGTTATCCTCGGCTTTTACGTTTGAGTATTCAGTAACATACTCCCCGTTGTATGACGCCATCAGTGGATTTTTATTCATGAAATCCATTGCCTCCTTTGTGCAGAGACTGAATGTGAATACACTCTTCCCTATATCTTTTTTCTTCCTGTTGTTTGTAATCTTCCCGCTCATATACATGTCATAGAAGGCATCGCAGAACATTTCACTGTGTACACCAAGATCTTTAAGGTCAGACTGAGCAATCATTTTCCCTATTGCATTGGGGACCCCGCCGATTCCAAGCTGAAGGCATGCGCCATCCCTGAGCAGCGGGATAATATTCTGAGCAATCTTTACCTCCTCCTCTGTGGCCTCGATATGCGGCATGCAGAACATCTCGGGGTTCGTACCTTCAATAATATAATCGATCTCGTCTATGTTCATGTGTTCTTCAGCTCCGCCATAAACAACCGGGAAGTTTGTGTTAACTTCAAGAATCCTTATTGGTGAATTAAGAAGGTCACGGCGTGTCAGTGAGTTTGAAATTCCGAAATTGAAGTTTCCGAAGCTGTCCATTGGCGCGCACTGTATTACAGCAACGTCTCTCTGCAGGCACGGGTGCCAGAGTGGTTCAGTCCTTGTCTTGTTGACATCCTGAAACTGGAGCGGCGCAAAGGCTGTAACTCCTTTGGATGCAAGCATCCTTTCTATGGGGCCGTACCATGAAGTGTTATACCTGAAATCCCCTTTGTCGGCATTTTCCGCCATCTTCAGCAGCACCTGGGGAACAGGTAGAATTGTACCCACAATTGATGTATCAAGTTTTGTAATTTCTCCGGCAGAAATTCTCTCTGCAAGTGCGATATCAAAGGCTATGGGCTTTGTGTGGAAACATCCGTATGATACCCTGTCTCCGTCTTTAACAAGCTGAGCGGCCTTTTCAGCAGTGATAAGCTTGTTTCTGTATTTTGTCATTAAATCAGATGTTTTATAATTCATAAATCGGCTTCCTCCGCGCCTCTATATTTACCGGAAGTATAGACGGTTTATTTAAAATGTCTCGTTAATATATATTCTGTCCATAAAAAGTGGTGTACATTATATATATTGTCCATGTGGTATTGATTATTGGCCATTACCTGCTTATCTTTGTATCAGGAAAAGTTATCATGGAAATAATGAGTTTAATCTATAAACAGTATATATATTTCGGGCCGCTGTTTGTTTTTGTGCTTGCCCTGTCAAAACTTATATCTAAACAGAAACTCAGGATAAATTATTTTTATTCATTGTCATATCTCTTTATGGGGTTAGGGATGATTCAGGTCATAAGCTATTCAGTAAAGCCTTACCCCGGTTACTGGTATGTATCCCATTTCCTGATACCTTTTACTTTCGGCACACCGCTATTCCTGTATCTGAGATTCAGGTTTCTCATCCAGGGAGTTACCATTCGGATACATCCTGTGATACTGGTTGTTTTTTCAGTTATTACACTCTTTATTGCTGTGGGACCTTTTTCAGGGGGGGAGTTGAGTTTTGTTAAGGAACATGCGGAGCTGAGGCCCCTTCTTGATCAGTCTTTTGTAACTCTTCCTTTATACTATAAAGCAGTTCATCTTATTAATTTTTCAGGAAAGGTTATACTTTGCGTGGGGCTCCTTACGCTTCTTTTAAAAACAATGTACCTCTGGCAGGAGATAGATAAAGAGAGGAGTATGCAGGCGCGCATTGCGTATATATTTACAATCATGATGTTCCTCACTTCGGTGCTGGGGTTTATTGGTGATATTGTAAGTTTTGAATTCAGTAAAGCTGCTGTTGCCATGGTGAATACAGTAACACTTGGTGTTTTCTTTGCTTCGCAGTATGATCCGGGATACTATGCTATTTTCAAACATTTAAGGCAGAAGAGGAAGTATGCTGTTTCAAAAGTCCGCGGAATAGATGTGATGTCTGTTATAGAACAGCTGAGCCTGCTTATGAATGAGAACCGGCTTTACCTGGAAGAGAAACTTTCTATAAAAGATGTGGCGGAAATGCTGGATATAAATCACCAGCAGCTTTCAGAAATTCTGAACAGGGAGCTGGGGAAGAGCTTCAGCAGTTACATGAATGACATCAGGATTTCAGAAGCAAAAAAACTCCTGGTTGACGAACCGGAGCTCCCGGTTATAAGGATTGCCATGTCTGTGGGATTTAACTCTATCAGGACCTTCAACAGGGTCTTTGCAAAGAGTACGGGTTTTACACCTGTGGAGTACAGGAACAGACGGTTATCGAAATAAGACTTCGCCCTGTAAAATTAGGAGATTCGAACCGACATTCCCCGCTATTATTCCTGAAATTCTGCTTAAAGCGCTTGTCAGAAATCTGATATGTTTGCCGGCTTTTTTATTAAATAATACGTCAGACGATCCAGCCTGTTAAAACTCTGTTTGGTTAATGAAATTTTAGCATCAGGGAGTTCCCAGAAGTTAACTGCCGAATATTTTGTAATACAGGGTGCATTATACTTCCTGGAAATATGCTCCACCAGCTTTTTATATTCATCGGGTGTAATATATAACGGGATACTGATTTTTTCTAAAATTCCGTTTAATTCAAAATGAAACTCAAGAGTTCTATCCCCTGCGGCCATGCTTGAGAATGGGATTTCAATTGAGATATAACTCCCCTGGTTACCTGATTTTTTTATAACTCTATAGGAATAGTCCGGAAAGGAGTTCTTGATTTTTGCTATAACCTCAGCTTTTTTCTCCCCCAGTGCGATACCTTTATAATCAGGCATTGGCGAGGCACTTATGACTGTGAGCAATGCAGGTATTAAAAGTAGAGTGATTATTTTTTTCATGGTTTCTGTCCTCTTTGTTCAGGAATCATGCAGTTTCTGTTTTCGTATAAAAAGCCTTGAAAAATATTTGGTCAATATCTTTTTATTCATTTTACCTCTGAAATTCAATTGACTCAATCAATACTGGAAATGAAGTTGAAATTCTTTTAAAAAAAAGCATATAATATGCTTTTGTTATATTATATTTAAAATATATCTCAGTCTATCGGACTTTTTTTTCATATGGAACAGATTGATTACAGAAAAATTTTAGCTGAATCATCATCAGGGTATGCTTATTACAGGCTGATACTTGATGATAATGGTACGCTTGCTGATTATCAGTTCATTGAGGTTAATAAGGCTTTTGAAAGATTAACCGGAACTGACAGTGTGAATATAGTGGGGCGAAGAATTACGGAAATTATCCGGGATGAAAAACATGAGGTCTACGATTTAATAAAACAGTACGGCGAAATTGTTCTTTCAGGTCAAAGCAGGGAATTTGAGCAGTACAGCAGGCATCTTAACAGATGGTACAGGGTTGAGGTGACACCGCAGGATGATCTCTCTTTTGTAACAATCTATTCAGATATTACTGAACTTAAACAGAGCACATCGAAGCTTATGCAGTATATGGAATATGCGCCGGATGGTATATTTATTGCTGACAACCGGGGCAAGTTTGTCTCAGTTAACCCCGCCGGGTGCAGGATTCTCGGCTTCGGGGAAGATGAACTCCGCAACATGTCAATAACTGATTTTGTTACACCTGAAAGCCGCGAGAGCAGTATTGACGGGATCAGGACTATTCTTGTGTCAGGAAGCGATAAGAGGGAGCTGCTCCTGAAACGGAATGGAGGAGACAGGATATGGGTATCTCTTAAAACAGAACGCCTTCCTGATGGAACATTCATGGGGTTCTGCAGAGATATTACAGATCGCAAAGCAGCTGAAGCAGGGTTAAAGCAGTATGCTATGTTCAACAAAACTCTTATTGAAACTATACCTCTCCCTGTTTACTACAAAGATTTAGATGGTAACTATATAGGGCTTAACAAAGCAATGGAGGTTTTATATGGTAAAACCAGAGATGAATTTGAAGGGAAAAGTGTATCGGATGTCTCCCCCGCCCCGGCTGCTGAAAGATATAAAAAACATGATTATGAACTGCTTAAGAATCCCGGCGTCCTGATGTTCGAGGATCAGTGGATTGATTATTATGGTGAAACTCGTGATGTTATTTTTCACAAGGCTACATTTAACAATCTTGATGGAAGTGTGGGAGGGATAATCGGTGCTATTGTAGATATAACCGATTTCAAAAAAACCCACAGGGAGCTTGAACTCTATTTCAAAGCGATCCAGGCAGTTGCCCAGCCTGTACTTTTAACTGACAGCAAAGGTAATATAATCCGGGTAAACAATGCTTTTATAAATATGTACGGATTTACATTTGATGAGCTTGCAGGGAGGAACCCTAATATTCTCAACCCCGGAAAGGATGTTTACATAAACTTCGGGTATACTGAAGAGGAGTATGCTGAACTTTTCCGCAGCATGTGGCAATCAATCTCGAATCATGATGAAGGTACATGGGAGAATATTCTTATCAACAGGAAAAAGGATGGTTCCCTTATATGGGTGAAGCTTATTATAAATGCGGTATATAATGACGAACATATCCCGGTCAACTATATAGCTCTCCCTGTTGATATAACAGGGACTCTTCAGAAAGAGACAATAACTAAAGTTGAACTGTACCAGACTATTGCCGCCCTTGCTGAGCTGCGTGACAATGAGACTGGTAACCATATGCGCCGTGTGGGGATTTATGCCAAGCTCCTGGCTCGCGGTTATAACATGCCTGAAAAATACTGCAATGATATAGAGGTTTTCGCGCCGCTTCATGATATAGGTAAAGTGGGTATTCTGGACTCCCTCCTCCTGGCTGAGAGGAACCTTCTGCCCTCTGAATTTGATGTAATGAAAACCCATACTGTTCTGGGGCATAATATTGTCAAAGGGAAGAAGGAGCTTGAGATGGTTGCTGCAATTACCATTGCACACCATGAGTGGTATGACGGTTCCGGTTACCCTAAGGGGCTCAAGGGACTTGACATACCTCTGTCAGCAAGGATTACGGCTGTGGCTGATGTGTATGATGCTCTCAGGAGCAGGCGGCCCTACAAGGGTGAATGGACTCATGAGGAGGCTGTTAAGTACATAATCGGTAAAGCTGGAGTTCAATTTGACCCGGATATTGTTGAAATATTCGGCAATATAAGCGGCAGGATTGCTAAAATCTACATGGAATTGAAAGACTGAATCTTATAATGTCCGGATTTATATCTTCTTTTTAATAATCCTCAATAGTTATTGCATCTTTTACCTGTATAAAATTAATTGTCATAGTTTAATAAATTATGCGGGCACTCTGCCAGGGCCCGTCTGTATTATTATATAAGAGGAGTCATAATGAAAGAGCTTTTTGAAAAAACATCAATTAATGGACTTGAACTTAAGAACAGGTTTATCCGTTCAGCAACATGGGAGAGGATGGCTGATGATAAAGGGCATCTCACTGACAGGCTTCTGAATGTATATGAAAAACTTGCTGACGGCGGCGCTGCTGCAATAATTACAGGTTACGCCTTTGTGATTGAAGATGAACAGCCCAATGCCCGCATGATGGGTATATATAATGATTCATTTATTGAAGAGTATAAAAAACTCACTGATGCTGTGCATAAGAGGGGGAGTAAAATAATTCTGCAAATCGTTTACGGCGGATCATTTACCTGGTACAATACAGCTGAACGTGTTATCTGGGGGCCGTCAGCTGTTACTAATAAAGTTTCCAATGTAACTCCGAAAGAGATGACCCTTGAAGAGATAAAGATACTCATCGAGGCTTTTGGTGATGCGGCCCTCCGCGCGAAGAAGAGCGGATTTGACGGAGTTGAGATTCACGGTGCGCACAGTTACCTGCTTAATATGTTTCTCTCCCCGTTTTTTAATGTCAGGGAGGATGAGTACGGCGGAAGTGCTGAGAACAGGGCCCGTATCATTTATGATATATATGATAACGCAAGGGCTAAGGTCGGGAAGGAGTTCCCGATACTCATTAAGCTGAACTGTTCGGATTTTATGGGGGATAAAGGTTTTACTTTTGATGACTGTAAAGAGATATGCAGAAATCTCGCGGCAAAAGGTATAGATGCGATAGAGATAAGCGGAGGGCCGGTATTCAGGGCTCCCAAACCTGAGAAAGATCCTTCAGGATTTCCGGAAGAGAGCATAGGTAAGGAGTCATACTTCGCGGCTTACGCGAAAGAGATCGCACAAACGGTTGATGTCCCGGTAATCCTTGTCGGCGGGAACCGCTCTGTTGAGACAATGGAGAATTTATTGAATGATTCATCTGCGGTATATTTCTCCATATCAAGGCCTCTGCTAAGTGAGCCGGATCTTATTAATAAATGGAGCAGGGACAGGAACTACAAACCGCGCTGTGTTTCATGCAATAAGTGTTTCGATGAGAACGGCAATACCTGTTATCTTGACAGAGCGTAGAGATTACTTCGGAGAGAGCGCTTTCTTCAGAAAATAGATTACCCCCTCCCTGACTGATTTATCATCTTTCAGGGAGTTCTCCCCGGCAAATATCTTCATTCTCTCGCCGTAATACTCTGATGAATATGAAAACTGCAGCAGCAGTATAATGTTATCTATACAGAAGGCAGCAATATCGGGGTTGATCTTTTTATCAACAGTCCCCTCTTTGATCGCAGCGTTAAGAATGCTCTTGTAATATTTTGATGATACGCTTTCCATCTTCAGAGAGAGTTTTTTCGATATCTTCGCGAGTCCCTGTGTTGTGGCTTCGAGATAAATCTGGTTCAGGAGTTTGTACTCCCTGGCGTATTTCTGCACATAGCTTATTATTATATCAAGCTTGTCAAATACGGTTCCGGGGAGGTTCTCTATCTGTGAAATGGACTGTTCAATGAGCCGGTATGCCTCATCAATAACGGTGAGAAAGAGGTTCTCTTTTGATTCGAAGTACTGGTACATTGAACCGATACTGATACCGGCATTTTTTGCTATTACGTTAATATTGGCAGCATTGTATCCCATGGATGAAAATTCCACAAGCGCTGCTTCAATAATTCGTCCGCGCTTATCATCAGCAATCTTCTCAAACTGATCTGTGTGATATTTCTTCTTTGCCTGCCTGGTTTTTTTTACTGAAACTGTTTTCTTTTCCATATTATATCTTATTTATTAACCACCCGCTTCGCTGGAGACACGGAGT
>ERZ795048.1600-NODE-1600-length-19853-cov-52.911203_pt1 | contig 19853 bp, 16 predicted proteins | sample MGYA00375132_ERZ795048 | MGnify/ENA primary metagenome ERZ795048 (study PRJEB30177, sample SAMN05720225) | activated sludge metagenome | isolation source: Anaerobic digester | place: Hong Kong | collected 2014-12-17 ... | reverse complement strand
AGTTCCCTGAGGGATTCCGGTACGGTTGAAAAGCTTGTCGAAGAGGTTTCCGAGAAGGCTTCCCGCCTTCTGGGGTGCCGCCGGTTCGCTCTGATCCTCTTTGAAGGTGAGACCAGAAGGCTGGCTGGCACCTGGGGAATAACGGACCTTTCCAGTATCGACGCGATTATTGAATCGGGCGGCAAGAATGTGTTCATCCAGGATTTCACCCTGGACAATGAACGAAGAGGTACAGTTGTTTTCGAGCAGGCGAAACCCATGGATGCAAAGCAGAAAAGGCTTTACACCCTTCTTGCCGGCAGGATGAAGGAGATTATCCGTTCCATTCAGGCCAGGGAACAGAAACAGGCGGCGGAAAAGGAGTTGAGCAATAGCAAGACCTTCTTTGACAACATACTCAACAGCGTTGAGGACGGAATTATGGTTCTTGACGAAGACTTCAGCATAAAGTACTGCAACAGGATAGTTCAGAACTGGCTCTCCGAAAGAATCAACCTGCATTCAAACAAGTGCCATCAGTTGTTCAACAGCCTTGATGCTCCATGCGAAGAGTGCCCGGCGGCGGCATCACTCTCGTCGGGGAAGCCGGAGCGCTCTCTTATTAGAGGAATCAAAGGATCAGAAGTGGAATGGGTCGAAGCATTCGCTTCACCGCTGCTTACTGAAGCCGGGGAATTCAGCGGCACAGTGGTGTCGATACGGGATATCTCCCTGCAGAAAAAACTGGAGGAAGACCTTTATCAGATACGGAAACTCGAAGCGGTAAACACTCTGACAACAGGGGTTGCCCACGAATTCAACAACATCCTGCAGGCGGTGATTGGTTACAGTGAGTTCATAATGTCCAGAATGGAAGACTCAGACAGGTTCTACAATGACATAGCCCAGATACACGACTTCGGTCTGAGCGGCTCCGCCCTTATCAACAAGATCATGGCCTTCAGCAGAAAGTCCGATGTTGAACTGACAACTGTGGATCTGAACAGAAGGGTTGCCCATACCTCTGATTTGCTTCAAAAAACGATACCTAAAATGGTTAGAATAGAGCAGGTTACCGATTCCGAGCTCTGGCCGGTGAGGGCGGATCCCACCCAGATCGATCAGATACTCCTGAATCTTGCGGGCAACGCCGTGGACGCCATGCCGAAGGGAGGGGTTCTTTGCCTGGCAACCAGGAACGCCACCCTTGACAGCATCTTCTGCAGTTCTCATCTGGGTATGACACCAGGCAACTATGTGCAGCTTCGCGTTGAAGACACAGGGATAGGAATGGATGAGAACACCCGAAGACGAGTGTTTGAACCCTTTTTCACGACTAAAACATTCGGCAAGGGTACCGGGCTTGGTCTGGCCGCGGTGTTCGGAACAGTGGAAAGCCTGGGTGGAAGAATACTCTGCGAAAGCGAACCTGGCAGGGGAACAGCATTCACTATCTATCTGCCCGCCTTCGAGAGCGGGGAAGTGCACTATCCGGCGGCGCATACGGTTCAGAAGCCATCCAGAGGGGATGAAACGGTACTGCTGGTGGATGACGAGGAGAGAATAAGGTATCTCGCGGCGGAGATGCTTGGCTCCCTTGGCTACAGCGTTCTTCAGGCGGACAGCGGTGAGAAGGCGCTTGAGATATACCGTGTCTCGGGGAATACCATCGATATTGTGGTTATGGACATGGGTATGCCGGGAATGGGAGGCTACCAGTGTCTCGACCAGCTGATGAGAGTTAACCCGGAGGCCAGGGTGCTTATAGCCAGCGGGTACACCGCTGAGAACAGCCTGGTGAGGGATTCGCTTGCCAGAGGCGCCAGCGGGTTCATAAACAAACCATACCGCCTGGCGGACATCTCAGGGAAAATAAGGGAGATACTGGACAGCGGCGGCTGATCCACCCAGCCGGTTTCGACTCAGGTCAGGTTGTACGGTGTGACGCGAATCCGTTACCTGAGTTATCGTCGAGGGGAAGAACCACCGGGTGGTCCTGGTGCCACAGAACCCGCACCGGAACACCGTACGCCTCCTCAATAACAGATTCCGTTATTCCATTCCTGTTCACTTCGGCCATTATGCCGCCGTTACTCAGAAAAATAAACCTGTCGGCGTATCGGAAAGCGGTGTTAAGGTCGTGCATGGTCACCACAGCACACATGTCATGCCCTCGAACAATGGTTCTGAGCAGTCGGAGAATGGACAGCTGATTCCTCAGATCCAGTGATGCCGTTGGCTCGTCAAGCAGCATTGCCACCGGTTCACCTACCAGTGCCCGGGCTATGCATACCTGCTGGTACTCGCCTCCACTCATGCTGTGGGTGTGCCTCAGGGCGATGTGCTCCAGGTTCAGTCTGTGCAGCGCAGCCTGAGTCAGCTCAATATCCCTTCGACTCACCCTCCAGCCCATGTGCGGCTTACGCCCGAGCAGCACCGCGTCAAAGGCGGTGACCCGCCCCGGCTCGCTTCTCTGGGCCACATAACTCATCATGCAGGCGGCTTCCCGCCTGGAGTATCTCTCCATTTTTTCCCCCAGGAGTCGCACACTTCCCCGCAGGGGTCTGAGAAGGCCGTTGATGCACTTGAGAAGCGTTGTCTTTCCAGAGCCGTTTGGGCCAAGCACCGCAACCACCTCGTGGGTGTTTACGCTGAAGGATATTTCCTTGAGAACCCTGAGGTCACCGTAGCTGAAGGAGAGGCCTTCCACGCTGAGGATCATTTCCTGTATCCCCTTACAAGAAGGGCTATGAAAACAGGAGCGCCGGTGAAGGCCGTTAGTACGGCTACCGGAAGCACCCGTGGCAACAGCACCATACGGGCGGCGGTGTCCGCCGCTAGAAGAAGTATCGCCCCAGCCAGCATGGATCCGGGGATGAGATACCTGTGGTCGTCGCCAAGGAGTCTTCTTACTATGTGCGGACCCACAAGCCCCACAAAACCTATTACCCCCACGAACGAGATTATGGTGGCCGTAACCAGAGAAGCCGCCATCATTCCGGCAAGCCTCTTTCTCGAAACCGGCAGGCCGAGGCTGGCCGCGGTTTCGTCACCGGCGTCCATTGCGTTGTAACTCCAGCTGTTGAGCATGAAGTATACCGAGGAGGCGAAGGTAATCGATGATATCACGGCGAGTTCCCTCCAGCTTGCCCTGGCCAGGTCTCCGAATGTCCAGAAAACCATGGCGGCGAGCTGAACATCGTCGGCGAAGTACTGCAGGAACATGGTTCCAGCGGTGAAAAGCGAGCCCAGAGCCACTCCCGTCAGTACCATTACCTCCGGGGAGACCCTGGCCACCCCGGTGACAGCCAGTATGATCACCGCAGCGGTGACACAGGCGACAAAGGCAGCCGCTGTGGTCATGTAGGGGTTCGTAATGGAGACGGCGCCTGCCGAGGTGCTCTGCATAGCCCCGCTCCCCAGAACCATCACCGAGAATGCCGCCCCGAAGGCCGCGGCGTTGGATATGCCCAGTGTGAACGGCGAACCCAGCGGGTTGCGAAGAATGGACTGCATGGCTGTGCCGGAAACAGAAAGACCCGCCCCCGCAACAATCGCCGCAAGCGCCTGGGGAAGCCTTATGTTCACTATTATCATCTGCACCTGTCTGGAGGCGTCACCGGCGAAAAGGGCACTGAACACCTGCCCCGGCGGTATGGTAACCGCTCCCACGGAGATGGAGAGTATCAGCAGGGCGAAGAGCGCCAGAAGCCCTATCAGGTTCAGCAGCAGCTTCCTGCCGGTGTACTTCTTGTACTCCTCGGGAATGGTTCCATTCTCAAGGTGCATTACAGCCTCCAGGCGAGGTCAGAGTTCTATCCTCTCGAAAACAAGCCCTCCGAAGGATTCCTTCAGCTGCGGGAATACCCCGGCGCCCACAAGGAATCTGTAGATCTCGTCGGCCTTCGCCGCGGGATTCACGTCATCGAAGCGTTCAGGGTAGAGCACTTTCCCTATGTAATAGGCATCGGCCAGTATGGAGCCGCAGTTCCAGGTGTACCAGTTGTAGGGAAGAAGGCAGTACAGTTCCCCGTTTGTTACCGCCGAGAGAGAGGAGTAGGCCGGGTCGTCGGCCAGCTGATGAAGGGCGCTTGCGCCGGGATCAGCCTCAAGGGTGGAGCCGTCGATGAATATCACCTCAGGATCCCAGGCCAGTATCTGCTCCTTCGCTATGTCGGCGTGCTCCCCGGAGTACTCTTCAATATCACCCGGCGCAGCGATGTTACCGGCTCCTGCGAAAAGGAACGGCGGGTAGCCTGGTTCAGTGGACTGGAATCCGTGGGGGCCGCGATATGCTATTCCCCCTATGAAGCAGCTCTTTTGACTGTCTGCAGGCATTTCCAGGGTACGCCGGGCCAGGTCTGAAATCGTGGAGTCGATGAACGCTATTACCTCCTCGGCCCTTTCTTCGCTGTTCATTATTCGGGCCATTGTTCTCAGCGACCTGTCGAAGTCTGCTCTGTCGGGCCACATGACTCCGTACTCAAGCACAACCACAGGTATGCCGGTCATCTCCTCCAGCTCCACCGGATCGGTCCCCATCAGGGGAAATGTTTTGAATATGACCTGCGGCTGGGGATCAAGCGCCAGTATGAGTTCGGGATTGTCGTGCCCTCGGAACTCACCGAATACAGGCAGTTCCGCGAACCATGGATTCGCCAGGAAGTAGGGTCTTGCCTCGAAGGTGGCCCTTCCTCCCTCCATATCATCAACCGCAACGACTCTGTCCTGGCCCTGAAGATAAACAAGCAGCCTGAGGCATCCCGGTCCTGAGCATATCACGTGTTCTGGATCGAATGGGACTGTGACGCTGCGTCCGAGGCCGTCAACCACGGTAATGGTGCTGTCGGATGTGACCGTTTTAGGAGTTCTTACATCTTCACAGCCAGTCGAAGAAGAAAGAGCAACAAAGAACGCCGATGCTTTGAAGATGGTTGAGAGGCCAATCAGGAGAGGGCGCCTGGTACACATGTTGTCTCCATTCCAGGTTCGAATCGTGTCTTTTCAAGATTCTACCCTGCGGGGAGCTACCCTGCAAGTGCGCAGGGGGTCTTTCTCTTTGATGTCAGTCGGTGGAGAACTCCCTTTCCCAGTCGAACTCACCTGATTCCTCACGGCTCCGCGGCCAGTGGGCGCACCATTCCGGCATGCAGACCCGGGAAACCCTGTCCATGCTGGGGTGGTAGGGTTTGATGTCGATGACCGGGCTGCAATCCATGGCGTCGATCCAGTCCAGAAGCACAAGCCCTTCTTCTTCGTTCACCGAGAGTATGCCGCCGGTGCTTATGGCCACCGGGCTGGGGCGAAAAGGTGATCGCGTGGAGAAAACCCCAGTTTCGTGGTTAATTGAGCGATAAGGCGGTTTGACCTCGAGGGTTCCGCCATCCCACCGGGCCCTGTCAAAGACCCACAGGATGATCGCGTGGGAAAACTCTTCAAGCCCCTTAAGCCCTTTTCTGAACTCCCTGTTGATATTGACGGCGAAGCCATTCTCAAGGGACACTGAGCCTATGACTCTTACCGAGTACTCGTTCTTCATTCTATGCCTCCGGTTGCTACTGTTCTGAAGCTGTTTTCTTTTCGAGGTATTTCTTCAGTGTTTTTTCGAGCCTGTCAGCCTTTGCTCCGCCGAAGAGGGATTCGGTGAAAAGAATGGCGAGCCTGTACAGAAGGAAGAGCAGGCCGACAGGAATGATTATCACATCGAGAAGCCATGTGACTCCCGTTCTGATAAGAAGCTCCGGAAGCTCCTTGACCATGTCACTCATGTCGGCGAGTATGGCCTGAACTATGTAGTACTTGGGGAAAGAGATAGAGGGAAAGGAGATGTCGGGGTACACTCCGTGCCATTCCACGCTTCCGCCGGCAACTGTGATGAAGTCTTCCATGCGGCTGACCTTAAGCTCATCGAGCCTTGCCTGGAAGCTTTCCTGGAACTCTGTCATGCTGAGGTCAAAGCGATCCCTCACTGGCTTTGAGTAGCCTTCGGAAAGGCTGCCGGAAACGGCCAGGGTAATGGGAACCGCCACGAAGAAAAAAAGCCCCAGCGCTCCGGTAAGAACCGCCGCCTTTCTGAGAATGGTTTTCTTTGTGAACTGCGTTACCAGGGCGAGAATGAACATGGAACTCAGGAACACCTTTCCCAGAACCCCGGAAAGACCCAGCAGTATCTCTATGGCGTAAAGCGCCCCCAGGCTCAGGGCAAGGATCTTCCATGTTATATCAATGGCGTCGTACAGTGGCTGAACCACATCTCCCACCTCGATTCCCACCACATCCGAACCCTCGACCACGGCGATCAGCCCTTTTACCGCGCTGACGGTAATGAAGGCGGTCAGGGCTTTTTCCTGGGATGCTTCAACATAATTCTCCGCTGGAGGAAGGATCACTATACGCTGCAGAGAGGTAAGAACTCCGGTGATGGACAGTATGGCAAGCGTGAGAAGGATGCCTGCGGTAATCATTCTTTTTTTGTTGGGTTTTTCCATTGTTGCACTCCCCTTTCCCGGTCAACAATAACCGATTCGGTGAAAGTGTGGCGCCGCCCGGTGCCTGTGATCCCCATCAGCTTTCCTTCTTTGCCTTGCCGGTGAAATGTTCGTATCATATGCACTGAACTGTCAAGGCATTTATTCCGTTGTTCGGGTCGCACAAGATTGGAAGAGGTTTCCGGCCTGTTCCGGAATCCGCTTCCCTGCCTGGAACCGGGGAGAGGCGGTCAGTTTTGCGGAACATTCCCATAGATTCCGATGCCCTGAGGGCCAACATTCCAGGAACAGCCATAGAGGTGAAGATCCCGGAAGCGTATGCTCCGCTTGTGGATGCGGTGCAGGATTTCTACGGCGTCAGGGTGAAGCTGGTGGAAACACTGCAGGAGTACTTTCACGAATACAGGAACATCGACGCGGTTATCGAGGGTTTTCAGGTCATCCTTCTTCGGAACTGGTCATACATGGAATCCTCTGGAGAGAGCGCTCAGCTTTTTTCACTTCTTACCGGGCTGCTGACAGGCCTTCTGGATGAAGACCTCTCCAGGCCTCAGATATCCGCTCTTCTCCGTCAGATTCTGATGTGGCTTTCCGCAGGGCTTTCCGGACCCAAGAAAAACTCATACACCTCTTCCGCGGTGGCCCTTCTGGAAGCGTTGTCAGCGAAGGCCAACAACGATCCGGTTCCATTCCTGGAACGAGACAGCCTCCTGAGGGACATGGTGGACAGGGCGGGAGGCAGCAGTGAACTGTCCCCGCTGGCCCTGGAACTGTACAGGAAAGTGCTGGCCGGTGGTTACCGGATGATACTGGACAGGCTTGACATGGTCGGATGGTGCCGCGACAGCGATACAGGGCTGAACCATCCCGAGGATGTAATATCAAGATTCGGCTTTCTGGGCAGAGGGGAAGTATCTTCCCTGCTGGATTCAGTGGAAACAGCCTCGCCGGAAGCGCTGCTTACCGACAGGTTCCCCGCATTCTCCCGGATCATCGACAGGGCCATTTCAGGTGTTTTCAGGGTGGAAGACCTTGAGGACCGTTTCCTTGTATGCCTGTACTTCCTCAAGGACGATACCCTCAGAAACCGCCAGAACGATGTGATGTCCGACCTTCTCGGAGTGGTGCGGATAATGATGAAGCCCAAGTTGAACTACGATATAGAAAGGGTTCTCAGCAGGCTTACCCGGTTTTTTCGGGGGAAGTCCAGTGAGTTTCTTCTTATACGGTTACAGTGTTACGAGGCCATTGGCACCGCCATCGGCAGCGCCGGGAACACCATGGCGGCGGATCATTTCATGGAGGACATTCTCTACTGGCACTTCCAGTATCCGGACATAAAGGGAGCCAACGACGACTGGGAAACACTGGTTAACCCCTTTCATCTGCCTAAGTTGCGCTGTTGGATGCACATAATAGAATCGAACCCCGCCCTGTACGAACGGCTGGCCGCGGCCCTTAACGTGCAGCTTCGGCTGGGGGGAGTCTACATAGCGGACACAGATCTTTTTCAGAGGGACATAACCAGGTTCCTGAATGCCGATATCAGCCCCATCTACTTTGTCGCCAAACAGCTTCTCAGAACATTCCCTGTCTATTTCAACGAGGTCGGGGCAGAGGGAGAACTCCGTTCGGTTTCCACAAGGATCGACGAGATATGCGGAAGGAACGATTCCCTGATGCATTTTCTCAGGAAGCAGATACACGCCGAGGCCTCGAACAGGATTGTTCAGTTCGCCAGGGCGGTGATGCTGTACTGGCTTACCTCGGACGCCTCATGGATTCAGCCGTATCTCTCGGTGAACACACTGAATGCGGTACTCTCCGAGGAAACCTGGTCGAAGGGGCCGGGGGATTTCCTTCGAGGAATGGCGCTTTCCGATGAAACCGCGGAGGAAACCGTGGAGAGGGTTCTCGCCATGCCAGTCGACGGGCTGAAGAAATCCCACGAAGCAGGTTGCCAGGCCGCGGAGAGGGTAGGCCTCATGATACGTCTTCACCGTCTGCTTATGCAGAAGTACTACCCATCATCGGAGGATCTGGAATACACTATAAGCGGCTGTCTTCTGCTGGATGCCGATACAAGGAAGGCCTTTGGCGAAGCCATGTCGAAATGGCGAAATAACCCTGGTCACTATAACAGGGATACCCTTCTGGACGTGTGCCTGGACATCATAGAGAACCTCAGGGACATAATACTGAACCCCGTTCCGTCCGAAGGCAACGAAAACATATACCACAAGAGACACATTGCCGCCGGTATCCCCTCGATGTACGGCAACTACTCCGAACCCAAGTTCGACGCTCTGGGTCTCTCCTTCCGGGTGGAGGAACTCGCGGGAAGACTATTTGAGGAGGTGGCCTCATACCAGGAGGCTCCCTACATGAACCGTTCTCTTCTGAAGCGGGTAGCGGCGGAACTCAGGCGCTTTGAGAGGGCTCTGGCCCTGGACGGTGTGAATCCCCGTTCCCTTTCATCGAACATTGGTATGCTCGAGGCCAGTTTCGCCTGGCACAGCATAACATTCGACCAGTACAGGAACATCTTCCTCTTCCTTTCAAAAAGCGTTACAGAGCTCTCCAGACTGTCCATACTGAGTCACGAGAGAATCCTGAGGATAATCCTTGAACATGATCCGAGGCAGTGCGAGCTTCGCGGAATGTGCGCCGACGCGGTTGCTGAAATGGTCCTCCGCGAGGTACTGGTTTCAGCTCTTGGGCTGCAGACGCTGGACAGGTACGTCGCCGGGAAATACAGGCTGATATCGGAGCTGACAGGAGAGCTTTCTCCTGAAGCCCTTACAAGAATGATGAACTACGACTCCGACGGTCTGGTTTCCCATCTGAGGGAACCCAGGCCAAGCGACGACCAGATGACCCTGGGATACAAGGGGCTGGGGCTGAAGCAGCTGGCCGGTTTCGGCCACAATGTGCCCGACTGTTTCATAATAACCACCGAGCTGTTCGCCGCCCTTCCCGCCATGTCCTATCTCCCTCTCTACAGGGATACCATAGCGAGAATAAGAAAAGCCCTGGATGCGCTGGAGGAGAGAACCGGCCTTCAGCTGGGGAACCCGCAGAAGCCGCTGCTGCTGGCCATAAGATCAGGCGCCGCTTTCTCCATGCCCGGCCTGATGACCACCTTCGTGAATGTCGGGCTGAACCGTGAGATAGCCGAGGAGATATCCCGCACCGAGGAGCTTGCCTGGATGGCCTGGGATTCATACCGTCGATTCATTCAGACCTGGGCCATGTCGTCCGGCGTGGAGAGAGAGATCTTCGACTCGATAATGAACGATTTCAAGGGAAGATATGGTGTGAAGAGAAAGCTGGACTTCACCCCGCTTCAGATGAAGGAGATGGCCCTGGCATACCTTGCGGAGGCGGAAAAGCTGGGTGTGGAGTTTCTCTCCGACCCCTTCGAACAGGTGGTCGCCTGCGTGCACCGGGTAATGGATTCCTGGAATTCGTCCGACGCGGCGTTCTTCAGGAACTACGTGGGCATAGCCGAACAGTGGGGTACCGCTGTGGTGGTTCAGAAGATGGTGTTCGGGAACAGGGGAAGGGAGTCCGGATCCGGGGTTACCTTCACCAGGGATCCCAGAGAACCGTACAGCAGGAAGGTGCGGCTTTACGGGGACTTCACCACGTGCAGTCAGGGTGAGGATCTGGTGGGAGGGCTCGTGTTTCCCCTGCCCATTTCCGAGGAGCAGAGGAAGAGCAGCCCTGCGGACACTGATGCATCCCTCTCCCTTGAAACGGCTTATCCCGATGTTTATGCCGCTCTTCTGCGTGTCGCCGAAGAGATAGCCTCACGGGACTACGATCCCCAGGAGATAGAGTTTACCTTTGAGTCAGCATCGGGGGAGGACCTCTACATTCTACAGAAAAGGGTTATGGCTTCCGAGGGAAAATCCGACGCTCCCTGTTTTGTCGTCGGTCCCGACAACCCTCTAAACCCTGTGGCGATAGGGATTGGTGTCTCCGGAGGAGCTTACTCCGGAAGGGTGGCCATGAACCAGGAACAGATTGAGAAGCTTCTTGAAGGGTCTTCCGGGGAAAACGTGCTTCTGCTGAGGCCGGACACGGTGCCCGAAGACATCTCCATGATAATAAGCGTACAGGGAATACTGACTGCAAGGGGCGGCTCCACGTCACACGCCGCGGTAACCGCCAAGAGGCTGGGAAAGACCGCCGTGGTGGACTGCAGGCAGCTGGAGGTGGACGAGATAGCGGGAACGGCCCGCATAGCAGGCAGGAAACTTAACTGTGGAGACTGGCTGAGCATAGACGGACGAACCGGGAACATCTTCACCGGGAGACTGAAAACCGAGCTCACATCACTGAGCATCGAATAAACAAGGAGGATAGTCTGATGGCATCCGGCAGAACCCTGGGCATCAACGGCCTGGGAAGAATAGGCAAACTCACCCTCTGGCATCACCTGGGCGCAGGGGAGTACGACAGGTTCGTGGTAAACACCGGCAGGGAGGTTGGCACATCACTGGAATCCATAGCGCACTACCTGTCCAGGGACAGCACGTACGGCAACCTTCACCGCTGGCTTGAGGGCAACCGCGGCAAGCCTGACTGCGTAGTTGTATCCGAGAAAAACGGTCTTCTTAAAATGCACGGTAAAGAGGTGCAGGTACTCAGGGAGGCCAGGAACCCGGTGGATATACCCTGGAGGGACAATGGAGCAGGCGTGGTTGTGGACTGCACAGGGAGATTCCTTGACCCTCACGACGACCCCGATACTCCGGGAGGCGCCCTAAGGGGGCACCTTGCCGCGGGAGCCAGGGTGGTCATACTCAGCGCTCCTTTCAAAAGCCGCCAGAAGAACGCGCCTGACCCCGAAGACAGCCTGATGATGATATACGGCATAAACCACTACAAGTTCGAGCCGGGTCGTCACACCGTGATCTCCGCGGGTTCCTGCACCACCACCGCCCTGGCCCATATGATGCGTCCCCTTCTTGACAGGGACCTTACGAGAAGGATGATTACCGCTGGAATGAGTACAATCCATTCGGTAACGGCTTCACAGCCGTTCCTGGACAGTGTTCCCGCGGCTGGAGCCAGGGATCTGAGGAAGAGCCGCTCCGGAATTGCCAGCATGGTTATCACGGGAACAGGTGCCGCCAGGGCCCTTGAACAGGTGATGCCCGAGGTGTCCAGAATAGGGTTCATGGCTGAGTCGGTGAGAATACCCACAGCCACGGTGAGTCTGATAATACTGAACGTTACATTCCAGTCGGGAATGACTGCCGATGGTAACCCCCTCATCGACAGAGAATCCATCAACGGCATTTACAGACAGGCCTCCCAGTGCGAGGCCAGGGGGCTGGTAAGGTACACAGAAGAGCAGAATGTGTCAGCCGATCTCAAGGGGGAGGACGCCGCGGTGGTGATAGAGGCCGCGGAAACCCATACCCGCACGGGATTCGTTGATGTGGAGATACCGGCTGAGGTGAACGGAGATCAGCAGCAGGATCAGGTGCGCACCTGCCGGATCCCTGTTACCCATGTGAAAATATTCGGCTGGTACGACAACGAGCTGGGCAGCTACACGAACCGTCTGGGTCAGCTTACCAGCCATATTTCCGGGGTGCTGTAGGAAAAGCGCCGCAGGTCCCTGTCCTGGAAACCGACCGGGGAAGAACATTCATCTTCCCCGGACTGTCGGTGCAGATGTATAGTAGTAATTCCATCTCCAGTCTGTATTCGCAGGAGGGGTAAAATGCTCAGTATCCGTGTGATTTTCTGCTTTGCGATGGTTCTTGCTGTTTCGGGGTGCGGCGGGGAAGCCATACCTCAGCCTGTCACTGCTGATGCAGTCTCTCTTGCCATCACGGACACCATAGGTGTTGAGATGGGAGATTCGTGCTACATGTTCGGTTATGCCGCCGACTGCATAAGAACCGACAGTATGATCTATGTTCTTGATATGCCCAGGGCAAAGCTGCAGAAGTATCTGCCAGACGGAACATACGCCGGGTTCATCGGCGGAAGGGGCGACGGCCCCGGCGAACTGTTCATGCCCCAGTGGCTGGAGATGTTCCCCGACGGTTCCTTCCTCATTCAGGATGTGACCGACCTGGGGCTTTACATGCCGGATGGCACCTGGGAGAAGCACATCTTCACGCATGCCGGAAACTGGCCCCGTCAGCACACGGTAACCGGAGCAGCTTCCTTCGCGGTGAGATGGCACGAATTTCTTTACGGTGACATCAGCGTTCTGAGGCAGTTCATAGCCAGTTACGACCTGGAGGGGGAACGCCTGGCGGAATTCATGTCGGACTCCGTTATCATTCCCGTTCCCAGAGAGGAAAACACCGACGCCCTGAACCGTTGTTTCTTTTCACACTATATGGCAGGAGATCTCTCCGGGAACCTCTACGTTGTTCAAAGACATATTCCAGATTATGCCGTCATCTGCTGTGACCCCGAAGGAATTCCCTTCGATACGCTTTCTCTGGAAATTCCGCAGGTACCGAGAACAGTAGAGGAGATAGCTCTGTTCAAGAGGCATATAGAGGAGTATCTCACAGGAACAGGAACCTCTAATGTGATGGAATGGGTGTATGAACCGGATGATTTCAAACCGCAGATAGCAGGTTTGTGGCTTGGCTGGCAGGGCAACCTCTGGGTGCTTCGGGGATCCACTGAGACCCCGGTGTTCGATGTATGGAAGATTCCCGAAGGGGAGCATCTCTACACCGCTGAACTGGATCTGGAGCCGGGCACCGATGAGTTCCTCACATTCTACATCACACCATGGTGCAGAGATTTCCTTGCAGTGCACGAAGACCCCTGTATGGTTCAGCGGGTGCTGCTGATCTCTCCGGAGCAGCTATAACAGGGCTTCTCCAGGGTACACCTCAAATACTGAGAGGAAAGCAACAATGATATCGATTGCCGGTATGTATGCTGGCGGTGTTCTCACATTGCTTATGGCCCTGTTCCATTGCCGTTTCTACTCGTTGTTCAGGTGGAAGGATGTGTTTTCGGGTATTCCTCAGCTGAATGCAAGGGTGCTGTATACGATTCACCTGGCGCTGCTGCTGCTCTTCTTCGCATTAGGTGCGATTACACTGCTCTCCGCTGAGGAACTCAGCAGAGCGGAGGGAGTCTCTCTGCCTCTCACCGTTTCCCTTTCCCTTTTCTGGCTGTGGCGGTTTCTCTGGCAGCTGGTACACTTCCGGCGGGGAAAGGGCAGGCTGGTTTCTCCACTGGAACTGATTCTCCCCGCCGCGTTCTTTCTTCTCTTCGTGTCCTATGGTCTGCCTTCACTGTGCCGGTTTTTCACATGGTAACGCGATTCCAGGATGGAACCGCCAGAATGACAGGGAGCGATGAGTCTGGCTTTTTTCAATAGAAGCGCTTGTGTTGTTCATGACAACACCGAATACAGGTTTGTTGAAGAGGACTTCGCGGAACCGACCACACCCATGAACTACTGGCACAACCAGACGGACCCCAGCACATGGCTTTGCGCCTCAACGGTTCGTCTGGCAAGAATAAGGTTCCATGATCGGCTCCCCAGGGCTTTGACAATCAAGCTCTGCGCCGATACTCTCAACATTACCGTGCAGAAGCTGGAGAACTGCCTGGACTGGCACGCGAATTACATGGCATGGCACGACGGGGGAACGGTGGAGGAGTACCATCCCTTTCCGCAGGATAAGACCTGACGAGGAATGCTCAATCGAAAGCAGTCAGGCTTTCAGTAAATTGTAAACCACAACCTGATACCTTGCAATGCACCATAAGAAGGCTAGTTGCAGGATTTGATTGACAAACTTGCGGGCGGCCGGAAGGGGTCGGCGGGGAATCAGATAAGCTCGTTCTTGAGTTGAGTGACTGGAACGACCCTTGCCTTCTCGTTCAGCCTGTAGCTTTCCTTGCCGGGATACACCACGATAAGCTGCTTGAGATCAAGACTCTCCATCGCAGAGCGCATGGACTTCGTAAGTAGAGGCGCATCGCAGTACTTGAACTCCACTCCCTGGAGCGATCCTTTGCTCTGATACACAAGATCCACCTCAGCGCCGGAATGAGTAGCCCAGAAGAATACTTCTTTCGTGCTTTTATCGAGAACGGCAAGTGTTTCCTCGAGGGCGAATGATTCCCAGGATGCCCCCAGTCTTGGATGGGCTGTAAGCTGTGTCAGGCTCTCAATTGCCATGAGAGTATGGAAAATGCCGCTGTCACGGAAATAAAGCTTCGGGCGTTTCACGAGCCTCTTGGAGATGTTCGTGTAGTAAGGCTGCAGAATACGGATCATGAAAGTGCTTTCCAGTATTTCAAGGTAACTTCTCACGGTCATGTCGGATATGCCGAAGGCTCGGCCGATCTCGGAGAAGTTAAGGATCTGTGCGTTGTAGTGGGCCAGCATCATCCAGAATCGCCGGAGTGTAGCCGAGGGAATTCGGATTCCAAGTTGAGGAATGTCCCTTTCCAGATATGTTGTGATGTAGCTGTTCCGCCACATGGTGCTCTGGTCGTCGGAAGCGGACAGGTAGGATCTCGGGAATCCTCCCCTTATCCAGAGCTTTTTCATGCTGCCATCACCGGTATCGTTCAGATGGAATCCTCCCAGGGAATGGAAACCGATCCTTCCTGCCAGGGATTCGCTTCCATGTGACAGCAGATTTCGGGAAGCGCTGCCGAGTATCAGGTACCTCTGATCCGAAATGGTATCTACCAGATAGCGAAGAAGGGGGAAGAGGTCGGGTTTCCTTTGTATCTCATCTATTACTATCAAGCCCTTGAGATCTTCCAGAAGAAGCTGAGGATTCATGAACCTTGCTTCGTCCCGGGGATTCTCCAGATCGAAGTAATGGTCACCGCCAATTGCGCGGGAAAGGGTTGTCTTGCCGCACTGTCTCGCGCCCAGAACAGCAGTCACCGGGAAGACGCTCAGCATGTCCCTTACTATCTTGATGTCCCTGGGTCTTTCGATCACGATGGGTTCCTCCATAATTAGTTAAATAACCAATCATCATTGAAATGTCAAATTCAGACTATGAAATTTCAATGATAAGGGGGAATCGTAGAGGCAATCCCTTGATTGTAAACCCTGCCCTGATACATGCTAATTAGCCATAATATGGGAAGTTACAGCATTTGATTGACAAACTTGCGGGCGGCCTACTGGTATTGCTCCGGCCGGAAGAGGGAATATCCTATCTCGAAGTTGCCGTCGGGGGAGATGTAGAGCTTCTCGAACACTGTGGTGCAGAGGCCGGGCTCGAACTCCCTCAGGTGGTAGAACTCGCTGTGCATGTCGCTGTACCTTACCGTGATAACCCCATCATCGATGCTCTCTATCTCACAGAGGAGTCCGGTGTCTCCGGCGGTCTGGGTCCAGGAGGCGCCCTCTTCCAGGGGAAGCCTCAGCAGCTCCATCCGTGGAAAATCGCTGTCCATGGCCAGGGGAGCGTGTTGGGAGAGGATAAGGCAGCTGTCGGTAACGGTGTATTTCAGCTTCATGGAGAAGTTGCCCTGGGCTTCTCCGCCTGATACGTCCTCCACCATGCCCGACACCATGAAAACGGTTTCGTCATCTCCCTGGATGATGTCCACCAGCCGCATTGTATGGCCGTATTCGGCGAAACCCCAGTAGTGCCATGTGAAGCCCGGTTCCTCGGGAAGGTATTCAAGAAGGGCCCCGGAAGGCACCGCGGACGCAGATACCGCCAGAAGGATAATGGAAAAAGTCGTTCTCATTGTTGTTCCTTTCATGAATGAAGGATAGTATACAACGTGTTGCGCTTTGTAAGAAACATTCAGGAGGCAGTCAGATCAGAACTGTAATAGCGGTGCTTCTCTGCCTTTCCTCCGCCGGGATCTCCGCCCTGGCGGAGTACAGGCTCGAGATGGCCCCTGAACACCTGGAAATGCTCTATGACGATCCTTCCTCCCCTGTGGAGTATCCGGGGGTGATAAGCTGTTCGGGATGGTCATCCCCATGCATGGTGCGCTTCCGGGGCAAGTCGACCCTTGTGTTCCCCAAGAAGAGCTGGGCGCTCTCATTCCCGGATCCGTCGGTTTCAGGAAGGGAGAGGATCAACCTCAATTCGGAATACATGGACCCGGGGATGATGCGGAACTGCCTGGCAATGAGGGTCTCGTCAATGATGGGGCTTCCCTCCAGCAGGACCGAGCATGTGCGTTTCTATGTGAACGACGAGTACATGGGTGTGTACCTGGATGTTGAGCGGGTGGACGGTGACATGTTCCAGAGGTACGGTTTCGATCCCGTGGCCCTTTTCAAGGCCAGGAACGAATCCACCAGGATGATGCCCTTCTTCTCCGGGCGCGACCTTTCCGAAGGCTACGAAGCCAGGGGTTACAGCGAAATGCTCTATCATCATCTTGCGGAGCTTCTGGCAATGGTCGACTCCGGAGCGTGGCCACTGCCGGTGGACGGGCCGAACTTCATGGGCTACTATGCGGTGAGCCTGGCCCTTGTCAGCAGGGACGCAGGGTCAAACAACCACTATCTGATGCTGGATTCCGACGGCATGTGGCGGGTCTTCCCATGGGACTGCGGCAGCACCTTCGGAGGGCTCAGCGACGGGGAGTTCCATCCGGAACTGGCGGTGTACGACAGGCTGGAGTATTTCCGGATGCACATGCTGTATGACCGCTTATGCGAGCACGATGAGAACCTGGAACTCATGGAGTACGATATCGGCAGGGTGCAGCAGCTGCTGATGGATTCGGTTCCCCTTCTTATCGATTCCCTTTTCCAGGAAGTGGGCCCCGATCTCCATGATGATCCCCTTTCTCCTTTCACCCCGGAAGAGATAGACCAGGCAAGGGAGGACCTGCTCTGGTTCTGCGCCGAGAGGGCGGCTTTCATCCAGGATAACGTGCTGCTTCATCAGCACGGCCAGCTGCTCTCCCTGGATGTGGAATCCCCGTGGCTTGAGGGTGGGGAAACCTCTTCCGTGAACCTCGTGCTCCAGGGAGACTACACCTTCGCCCGAATGAGATGGTACCAGGGCGACCAGGCTTACTATCTGTTCCTTACGCAGCAGGACCCGGGGAGAAACGAAGAATGGAGCGGGGTTTTCTCCATGCCCCAGGGAGTAGCCATCTGCCCCTTCGACCTGTTCTTCAGAACCCCCTCCCAGGAGAGGTTCAGTTTCACCTGGCCCGTCTACTCGCTGAACATGTTCCCGGTGTTCCAGCAGGCTGTGCCCTGCTTCGTAAATCCCCATCCGGGATCCTTCCCACCGGATCCCTCGGGGGGGGATCTCACTCCCGGTCCGCTGACTGTTTACGGGCCGGAGCTCTGGGCGGTTCCCCTTGTGAACCTGTCGGACCATCCGGTGGACCTGTCCGGATGCGGCTTCAGGCTGGGGGAAGGTCCCGGCAGACTGTTCCTGGGACCCTGCCCGGCACTCCTTCCAGGGGATACACTGTTCCTTGCCAACTCCCTGGCTTCATTCCAGGCCATGTTCCCGGGCAGGCAGGCCGCCGGGGATTTCGGGTTATACACCCCTGGCTGGGGGTCGCTCACCATGTTCGATCCAGTTTGGAGGGACATGTGGACGAAGCCCCTTTCAACCTCTCAGCAGGAGCCCTGGGTCCCGGCGGGTCTGAAGGTAACGGAGATATGCCATTCTCAGCCCCCGGGGAGCAGCTGCCCTGACTGGATAGAGCTCTGCAACCTTTCAGGCGGGCCGGTCTGCCCCCTGGGATGGCAGCTTGGGGACATTGACGGGAACAGGACCCTGATCGATCATGCCGACACCCTTCAGCCCGGGGAGTTCCTGGTTCTTGCAAGGGAGCCCTGGCAGTTCTACTGGAATTATCCAGTTGAATGCGCCGTTGCCGGGCTGAGTTTCAGGGCAAACGGCGAATGCGACCTGATAAGTCTGTACGACATCGGCGGAAACACCGTGCAGATGGTTGAACTGGCCGATGAGACCGGCCAGGTGACCGGGCTGGTGCATCCCGGCAGGGATATCTGGGAGTCCTGCCCCTTCCCCGGAACCCCGGGGGAGCCGAACAGGCTGTGGAGCGCCGGGGGAATACCCCTCTCCCTGAAGCTCCTTTCATCGAACCCTTGCAGCTCTCGATTCCTGCATTTCTCCGTGACCTCCCTGAGTTATCCCGTTGAGTCAGGGATTTACGACCTCTGCGGAAGGGAGGTGGTTCCTCCGGCCATCCTGGCCGAGGTAGGTCCGCAGGCAACCGTGGAACTGCCCGGATCCCTTCCCCCGGGAGTCTACTTCCTCACGGCGCGAACACCGGGCGAGTTCGCGGCGGTGAAGTTCACGAAGCTCTGACACGAAAAAGGGCCGGAGCTGCTGCCCCGGCCCGCTGGTTCTTTTATTTCTCAGTCCACCTCTGGCCTGTGACCCTGCTGGAACTGATCGGCTCCGTGGGGGTCGGGGTGGTGGCCGCCGTTATCATCTTCGGTTTCATGGAAGTTTAGATTCCAATGGGGATTATGGGGATCGACATGATGCCTGGTGTCGCTGGAGGAGGAGTCGGGATCCCTGGGACCGGGGTTGGAGCCGGTAATGGCAGGGCCGCTCTCCTCTCCCTCGATATCACCCCCGCGGGGATCGTTCTGGGCAATGGACGGAGAGCCGCAGATCTGGGGCTTGTTGTCGATCACCGAAGGAGGGGTTCCACCCTGGCCTCCAGCCTGACCGGCGCCCTGCCCGTTGTCCGCTATGGCTGTGAAATTGCCGCTCTGGCTGGCGATCTGCCCAACGGAAGAGTACGACGATGAAGAGGAAGCCGCTATGTATGAATGCTGCCTGTGCATCTGCTGCAGGGTGCCGCTCCTGTCGACCTGGCTGGCTATGGAGGTGGTCTTGGGGATGAGCACCTCGGCGGTGGCGGCGGCTGAGGTGGTGGAAGCGTCATCAAGGGGATCGGTTGTTTCCGTTACCGTGGCTATCCTGATTATCCGGCCCCTGTCCTCCTGCTGTGAAGGAGGGGCAACGGTGATGGAAGGCGTGGTGTCGGTGGAGTGTACAGGTGAGCTGGACCTGTAACTCTGCAGATCGTTAACGCCTATGAGGCTGGACATCGACGGATAGTCGAAGTCCAGGGCCTGGTTCATTGTCTGGGTGGTACTGACACTGAGAAACAGCGCAAAAGCCATTCCCAGCACCAGCCCGCCGGAAAGAGAGACTACCTTCTCAGTCATTCTGTCTGTACCTCCACAACCTCGTACGAATCCTGGACGTGATCCGGATCCTTCGATCCACCCTTAAGGTAGAGGATAAGGCTCACTCCAATAAGAAAACCGATAATGGCGTGCGACCAGTTCAGTTTCCTCATGACAACCCTTTCGGATGCACTATTCTAATTACACCATAATGGTACAGCCAGTGCGATGCAAAGTTCCTTCTC